>ODAJ012106376.1_pt1 | contig 31660 bp, 20 predicted proteins | sample 1539241 | NCBI WGS metagenome assembly ODAJ01 (sample SAMN02144231, study PRJEB22623) | gut metagenome | biome: sheep rumen | host: Ovis aries | place: New Zealand
CCTGTCTCGTCCTTAATATATACATAGGTCTTCGTACCATTAGCAGCCTTTGCTACAACGATAGCGTTGCCAACGAATGAGAATTCTGTACCGTTAGCCTGAGCGTTCAGCTCCTTGATGGTTTCGATACCGTTCTTCTTAGCATCGAGTGTCAGCGAGTGGGTCTTCGTATTTGCTGTGAAGATCAGGGTGTATGTTCCTGCTGGATACATATCTGTGCCGAATACGAAGTCTGCATTTCCTTCTGCTGGCAACTGGTAGCCTGTGGTCTCACCGTTAGCGAAGGCCTTGTACTCGTACTTCTTACCCTCAACGGTTACGTTATCCATTGTCAACGTCCAAACGTCGGTATTAGCAGCATCCTGAGTCATTGGTACTTCTTTCTCCCAATTTTCCATACCTGGGAATGTACCCTTGATTGCCATACTGTTGATAACAGCTGGTTGAGGATCGTCGCCACCAACTTTCTTGTAGATAGCAGTAACTGTTTCTTTAATATTGGCATTGACAGTGGTGTAACAACGCCAATCACTATTACTATAAACACCGAGATAACGTGATGTAGCATTATTGAATAAGAAGTTCTCAGATGAGTTAGCATCTGCTAATTTCCAGGAAAATACATTGTTTGTATTGTCTCCTACACGAACTCCATTATTGGTAGAGGTGCAGTACAGGTATTTCGTTCCAACCCCAAACTGGAGACCACCTTCAGTCTTTGTAACCGTCCACTGTATATTATTTGCAACGGTACCAGTAATCTCGGATTTGTCATTGTTCAGTGTAACAGCTGTTGCAGTAGGAGCATTAGATGTACCCTTATCATTTGACATAGCCTTTGCACTTGTCTGATCTACAATGACAACAATATCACCAGTTTGTAAATCTGCATAATCTGTTTTCTTCCATGTTACCTCTGCAGGCTGTGGTGTAGGCTCTTCCTTCATTACTACGTTGAAGTAGCCACCGTACCAACCTTCAACATTGCCTTTAGGATTGAAGGTAATGATGTACTCACCATCCTGTGTAAACTTAAAGTTGTTGCCATCTGAAGGATACCAAGCACCGTCGCCTTCGGTCATCTTAGATCTTACCTTGATTTCATCGTTAGTCTTGAACTCCTTGATCAGTTGATACAAGTTTTCATTGTCTGGTGTCATCTGGTAAGCATCGGCATAAGTCCAATCTGTCATGTTACCAACAACGTAGTAGCCCACGAGTTGTGGAATAGCCTTGAAGGTAGCTGAAACGGTTACGTCGTCGGCAATCATAGCGAAGGTATTGTCGTCAGCAACCTTAACAGCTTCATTGTTGGTAACGCCGGTTACTGTGATGCTGCTCAACTCGTAGCCTTCGTTAGGCGTAGCTGTAACAGTTACCTTGTCGTCCTTTGCAGCCGAGGTTGGGTCAACAGTTACTTCACCGTTCTCTATGCTTTCAGCAACATTTACATTATAATAAGTTTCAGGATATGATGTAACTACATGAGCACAGTTGCCACCATCTGCCGTTGGCCAAGCTGTAATCTTGAACAGGTCGTTGGTAGCATCCAGCATAATAACATCAGTTCTGTTCCAGAATGCTCCAGGATTAGCACTATCCCCTGTGGTAGCAGGATCGAAGCGATACATACGGACCATAGAAGCATCTGCAGGAATCTCCGTCATATAGTAACCCGCTGCATCGGGTACAGGCTCAAAGTCTGCCCAAGAATTTTTGGATTGGTCTTGGCGATCCAGCACATTTGCCGCGAAGCGTGCATCGTCAGCAGTCCATATTCCAGGTTTCAGGTAAATGGTCCTGGTTTCTACAGGATCATCACCGCCATTCTTTACAACATTGAAATAACCTCCGTACCAGCCTTCAACATTGCCTTCAGGTCTAAAGGAGATAGTATAAGTTCCTGCCTCGCTGACAACGTAATTGTTGTTCATACCATCAGGATACCAAACGTTAGTATTCGACAAAATCTTGAACTCGTCGCTAGCAGCAAAAGTAGTTACCAGCTCATACAGACCTTCTTTGGTCTTGCTTGGCAGCAACTGGTTTACATTATCAATTGTCCACTCGTTCATGCTACCGACCATAAAGTACTCTACATTTTCTGGCTCGGGAGCAGGAGCGTTCTCAATTTTTACTGTCCAATTCTTATCAGCATACTTTCCACCACCCCATGTAGCTGTGATGGTGAATATCTTGCTCGTGAGTGTTTCGTCATTTAGATTAATCTCGAAGTTGTCGTCTGTAGGGACTTGTCCAACCCATGAAGGTTGACTACCATCAAATGTTACACTGCTAAAGCCGAACCACATTCCGCCATTAGCAATAAACTTGAAGCGCCATTTACCGTCATCATAGGTCTGACCAGTCAGGTCAACAGTAGTTGTGTACTCCGCACCTGCCGTCACTTCCGTGAAATCCTCACCGTTCCAACCATTATGATCACCTGCTAACTTTAGTGAGGTAACACTTGCATCGGGAAGTTCACCGTACTGCTCTGTTACGTCAACATAAGTTCCGTCTGTGGCATTAAAGGTAAAGTAACGGTCAGACGTAATTCCGTTAATGTCTGGCGTCTGCTTTGTATCCTTTCCGCTGTTGAAAATGATGTTAAAGCCTGACGTTGCAAACGTCTGTTTCCAAAATTTCGTTTCTTTAACGACGGCAGATTCTGTCATCTGTGTACCAGGCCATTCGCCATTAAGAGCAGTCGTCGAACCGTCTGCGCTGGTCCATGCATATAGGAATGGACCTCCAGTTGCGCCGGCTTCCGCCTTAACATACACAGTAACATCTGCCCATGCTCCGGTGACTATAGCCACAATGAGCACCAATAGTGAAAATAGTTTTTTCATAGGCATTTTTCGTTAGATAATAGATTTAATATTAATAGATTGGGTGATTCTGATTGCAAAGATAGTAAATAATAAAATAGGTTACAAATTATTTTGTATAAAATTTTACCATAAAAAAAACATCCTACTGCAGTAGCGTCGGTTGGATGCTTTTTGTTGCGTGCCAGAGTTTCGGGCGGTTGGAACGACTGGTTTCACACGGAGAAACTATAAGTTTCACACGGAGAAACTCGAGTGTCTCATTGAGATACAAGTTGGTTCCGACGGCTGAAACTGGGAAAATCAAAAAAACAGGGAGACGCCGATGACTGAAATTACGGCACCCAATACCGTGCGCCACGTAATGGGCTGACGGAAGAGCCAGTACGAGGGCAGAATGATAATTATCGGGGTTAGCGCCATAAGGGTGGAGGCTACTCCGGCGCTGGTATATTGGACAGCCATAAGCGAGAAGCCTACACCGACGAAAGGTCCGAAGATGGTGGTAGCAACGGCTACCAAAAGTCCGCGACTGTCGTGAACAGACTCGCGAAGTGGCTGGAAACCCTCACGCAGATAAAGCATTACGGAGAAGCCGACGATGCCGGCAATACAACGCAGGAAGTTGGCACTAAAGGGGACTACCCACGAAGGCATCAGCGAAGCGTCGTAGTAGTCCATTCCTATCTTGCTTATTACAAGACCCACACCCTGACAGACAGCAGCACCGATGGCGAAGAGTACTCCGCGAAGGGGCAGTTTAAGGGAGAGGGTGTGCTTCTCGCCCCTACCAATTACCGATATACTTATTCCGAGAAGCGTTACCAACATAGCCACAATACTCATAGGCGCCATCTGCTGACCCAGCGTTATCCACGCTGTGAGGGCTGCTGCCAGCGGAGCCAAAGTCATAAATAGCTGTCCGTAACGCGAACCTATTATTATATAGCATTGAAACAGACAGTAATCGCCGACGGCATAGCCCACAAGTCCTGAGAGCAACATCCACCAGCAGGCTGTCGCGGAAACGCCGGCAGGAACGGGTGTGCCGAGAACAAAGACGAAGAGAACCATTGAGAACAGCAGCGTAAGACCCATACGCCACACGTTGAGTGTGAGGTTGCCCAGACGCTTGCTGCCAAACTCGCTCAGCAGAGCCGTTGCCGTCCACGAAAACGCAACACCAAGGGATATCAGTTCGCCTATGAAGTGTGTCATTCTACTTGAAGAGTCGTTGTGCAAAGACGGTAAGGTAATTGCGCCAGTTGCGCCAGATGTGTCCGTCTTCGGTTTCTATATATTCGTAGGGATAGCCTTGTTTGTCGAGATATTCACGATAAACCTTATTGTTGTCATAAAGGAAGTCTGACTTGCCGATAGCTATCCAGTAGAGCGCGGGCTTGTTCTTAAACTGCTGCTGTAGCCCTGGATAGTCGGCATCACGAAGCGGCACGTGGGCTGAGAACAGTCCTACGTAATCGAACATGTCGGGATAGAGCAACGAGATAGAGTAGCTATGTCCGCCACCCATCGACAGACCGCAGATAGCACGATGCTGCTTGTCGGCAAGGGTGCGGTAGTTGTTGTCTATGTAAGTGACGATGTCCTTGAACGATTCCTCAAACGAAGCTACTGGTTTGGGGTCGAGATGACCTCGGAAGGTGGGCTTGTACATTCCTCTATCCCACTCGCCAGGAGCAGCGTCGCTGTTGGCGTTGCCGTTGGGCATCACCACAATCATAGGCTTTGCCTTCCCCTCGGCAATGAGGTTGTCGAGTATCTGGGCAGCACGTCCAAGGGTTGTCCACGCCTCCTCGTCGCCACCAGAGCCGTGCAACAGATAGACAACTGGGTAGCGTCCGCCTTCGTCGTAGCCCGCTGGGGTATAGACAGTCATACGGCGCGAGGTCTTTAATGTCGGAGAGGGGTACCACACCTTGCTTACATTGCCGTGGGGCACCTTGTTGACGCTATACATCCAGCCAGCATCGTCGTTGCCCTTACTTATAATAAATATGTTCGCGTAAGACGCTATGTCGCGACAACGATAAACGTTTGAGGGGTCGAGAACATCGATTCCATCGACTTTGAAGCGGTAGGAATACATCTCTGGCTCCAGTGGGGCTGTAGTGTATTTCCACACTCCGTCGTCGCTCCTTTTCATAGTGCCTTTCTCGCCAAAGTCTCCTTCTACCTCAACCATCGTCGCCACCGGAGCAAACATACGGAAGGTGACGCTACGGTCGTTATTAATCTCGGGGGATGTCAGGTTGTTAACATCGAACAGTGCCTGCTGCCCCCACATAGTTACACTGACGGAGGCGATGAGCAGGGTCATGATTTTCTTCTTCATAATTCACATAATAGTTTGGAATCCAAATCTTCGAGGACTATGTACATCAAAATTAAATGGATTCTTCATTTTTCTTCATTTCTCTTGGTTCTCTATCCACTGAGGTTTTGATTGTTCGCGGGGCAAGTGCCTGTCCCAATGACCCATTAGCTTGGTGAAAGTTCACCAGCACAGTCAGACAGACCTTGGGAGATACATAATAATGCTATTTTGCTTGCAAATATAGAAAATAATCTGGAAATAAAAGAAAAAGTCGAACAAAAATAGTACTTTTGCACCGTCTTAACGAGCATTTTGCTTTTTATTCCTACGATATGTACACAGTCATGTTTACGCTCTTCGCCATCGTCGTCGTAGGCTACGTGGCGGGAAAACTGGGGTATATGGGAGGCACGTTCGACAAACGACTGTCGAAACTGGTCATCGACATCACTTGCCCCGCACTCATCCTGGCATCGGCCATGGGCGGCGAACTGCCCGACCGGCGCTACATTCTGCCGCTGCTGCTGGTCAGCGTGCTGACCTACGTGGTGCTCACGGCCCTGGCCGTGGTGCTGGCCCGACTGCTCACACGCGAACAGCAGAACCGCGGCGTGCTGGCCTTCGCCATGATATTCGGCAACGTGGGCTTCATGGGCTACCCCGTCGTGGCCAGCATCTTCGGACAGCAAGCCGTGTTCTATGCAGCCGTGCTCAACGTGGTCAACACGTTTGCCGTCTTCACCATTGGCACCATGCTCGTCACGGGCGGCGAAACGGCTCCCCGACAGAAGCTGAACCGCAAGGTGCTCTACGGCACACCCATGCTCTCGGCCTACGCCGCCATGTTCATCGTGGCGCTGGGCATAACGGGCATTCCGGCCTACATCAGCCAGCCGCTGACCATGCTGGGCAACATCACCGTGCCGGCAGCACTGCTCATCATCGGCTCATCGATGTCGCACCTGCCACTGCGCGCACTGCTGGGCACGCCCGTGGTGCACCTGACGAGCCTGCTCCGACTGGTCGTGCTGCCCGTGGCCACCCACTTCCTCTGCCTGATGCTGGGCTTCGACCCCTTCGTCGTGGCCATCAACACCGTCGTCATTGCCATGCCCGTGGCCACCTATGGCACCATCCTGTGCCTGCGCTACGGCCGCGACACGTCGCTCATGTCCGAGGTGACGTTTGTCACCACCATCCTATCGATGCTCACCATCCCTCTGCTGGTGATGATACTCAAATAAACACGTATCCTAACGGATACTGCCACCTGCCCGAGGCTCTCTTCGAGATGGCACGACAGGCTCATTCCACCACCTGAGGTTGCCAAAGATGACGAGCCATGTTGACATGACCGTTTGGTTTGAAAGTAACACCTTCGCTTTCCAATAAAGGGCGCTGACGGCTCCATCCAGGGGCTGTGCGCCCTTCCTTATTCACCACGCGATGGCAAGGCAACAGCTCTGCTCTGGGCGTATAGCGAAGGATGCGACCTACCATCCGCGAATGACTGGGCCAGCCAGCCCATGCTGCAATGACGCCATAGGTGGTCACACAGCCGCAAGGTATCTGACTGACAATATTCAGCACATCATCACAAAACTGACGTGCCTGCCCAGGCGTCATTCGGTCGGGATAGTCTCTCATCATACATTAAAAAAAGACCTCACAAAGTATCTTTTTATTACCTTGTGAGGTCTTACCTATTTTAAATATTAGTCAGCCAGTTTTGCTTTGATGAACTCGCGGTTCAGGCGAGCAATGTTGGCGATAGTCTCGTTCTTAGGACATACTGCCTCGCAGGCGCGAGTGTTTGTGCAGTTACCGAAGCCGAGCTCATCCATCTTGGCAATCATGTTCTTAGCACGGCGGGCAGCCTCTACACGACCCTGTGGAAGCAGGGCGAGCTGGCTGACCTTTGACGATACGAAGAGCATAGCCGAGCCGTTCTTACAAGCTGCAACGCAAGCACCACAACCTATGCAAGAAGCGCAGTCCATAGCCTCGTCGGCATCCTCCTTAGGAATAAGGATAGCGTTAGCATCCTGAGCCTGTCCTGTGCGGATAGAGGTGTAACCGCCTGCCTGAATAATCTTATCGAAGGCATTACGGTCAACCATACAGTCCTTGATAACAGGGAAGCCTGCCGAGCGCCAAGGCTCTACGGTGATGACGTCGCCGTCGTTGAAGCGGCGCATGTAGAGCTGACAGGTGGTAGCACCACGCTCTGTCTTTCCGTGTGGTGTTCCGTTGATGTAAAGAGAGCACATACCACAGATGCCCTCGCGACAGTCGTGGTCGAACACGAAAGGCTCCTTGCCTTCGTTGATGAGTTCCTCGTTGAGGATGTCAAGCATCTCAAGGAACGAGGTATCATCGGGGATGTCGTGCATCTCGTGAGTATCAAAGTGACCCTTGTCTTTTGGTCCGTTCTGGCGCCAGAACTTTATTGTAAAACTTATATTACGTGCCATGATTCCTTAGTTTTTATAGTTACGTGTCTGTACATTAATTGCTTCATACTCGAGAGGTTCCTTTATCAGTTCGGGATCCTTGCCCTCGCCCTGATACTCCCAGCAACCTACGTAGAAGAAGTTCTCGTCGTCGCGCTTTGCCTCGCCTTCCTCTGTCTGGTACTCCTCGCGGAAGTGACCACCACAAGACTCATTACGAGAGAGTGCATCGTGAGCAACGAGTTCGCCCATCGTGAAGAAGTCGCGCAGGTGGATGGCCTTGTCGAGTTCGACGTTAAGACCTTCCTTAGAACCTGGGATGAAGAGGTTTGTGTCGAACTCCTTCTGGAGCTCTTTCATCTTCTTGATACCTTCTTTCAGTCCTTCTGCGGTACGACCCATACCAACATACTCCCACATGATGTGACCGAGTTCCTTGTGGATAGAGTCAACAGAGCGCTTACCCTGAATCTTCATCAGACGGTCAATCTCGTTCTCTACACCCTTCTCTGCCTCAGCAAACTCGGGGAGGTCGGTAGAGATACGTGGCCAGATAGCCTGGTCGGCAAGATAGTTCTGGATAGTGTATGGCAATACGAAATATCCGTCTGCCAAACCCTGCATAAGAGCAGAAGCGCCAAGGCGGTTAGCTCCGTGGTCGGAGAAGTTACACTCGCCGATAGCGAACAGACCGGGTATAGAGGTCTGAAGTTCGTAGTCAACCCATACGCCACCCATAGTATAGTGGATAGCGGGGAAAATCATCATTGGCTTGTAGTACTTCACGCCGTTAATCTCGTTAGCTACGTCGCCTGGGAAGACGTCGGTAATCTCCTCGTACATCTCGAAGAGGTTGCCGTAACGCTGCATGATAACATCAAGACCAAGACGGTTGATACTCTCGGAGAAGTCGAGGAACACAGCAAGACCAGTGTTGTTAACACCATAACCCTTATCGCAGCGCTCCTTTGCAGCACGTGAGGCAACGTCACGAGGAACGAGGTTACCGAAAGCAGGATAACGACGCTCCAGATAGTAGTCGCGGTCTTCCTCAGGAATCTCCCAACCTTGCTTTGTGCCTGCCTGAAGAGCCTTGGCATCCTCGAGTTTCTTTGGCACCCAGATACGTCCGTCGTTACGCAGCGACTCTGACATCAGCGTCAGCTTAGACTGCTTGTCACCGTGAACGGGGATACATGTGGGGTGAATCTGAACGTATGATGGGTTTGCCATATAAGCACCCTTACGGTAGCACTGAACAGCTGCTGTACAGTTACATCCCATAGCGTTGGTAGAGAGGAAATATGCATTACCATAACCACCTGTAGCTATAACGACAGCATTAGCAGAGAAGCGCTCCAGCTTACCTGTTACGAGGTTCTTTGCAATAATACCACGAGCTCGTCCGTCAACGATAACTACATCTTCCATCTCGTAACGAGTGAAGAGCTTTACCTTACCAGCCTTAACCTGCGCACTCAGTGAAGAGTAAGCACCCAGCAGAAGTTGCTGACCTGTCTGACCTTTTGCATAGAAGGTACGTGATACCTGAGCACCACCGAAAGAACGGTTAGCAAGCATACCGCCATACTCACGAGCAAAAGGAACACCCTGAGCAACACACTGGTCGATAATATTGTTTGACACCTCTGCCAAACGATAGACATTAGCCTCACGAGCACGGTAGTCACCACCCTTTACAGTATCGTAGAACAGACGATAGACAGAGTCACCGTCGTTCTGATAGTTCTTGGCAGCATTGATACCACCCTGAGCTGCAATAGAGTGAGCACGACGTGGTGAGTCCTGAATACAGAAATTCAAAACGTTGAAACCCATCTCGCCTAAAGAGGCAGCGGCGCTGGCTCCTGCCAAACCCGTTCCAACGACAATAACGTCGAGCTTAAGCTTATTCTTTGGGTTCACCAAACGCTGGTGAGCCTTATATTCCTTCCATTTCTCAGACACTGGGCCTGCAGGAATTTTTGAATCTATTTTCTTTGCCATAATTATTATTCGGTTTTCTGATTTTAGATTATCCTTTATTACATACCGCAGGCTGGTGCACATGCTGCCTCACAACACAGACTTGGTGCGCAGCCAAAGGCAAAAGCAAGTACTACAACGAGGAAGCAAAGCATGAGTAATGTCACATAGATAAGACCTATAGCCTGCCAACGCTTCAGCCAAATCTTACCGCTAATACCAAGGGTGTGCATTGCTGACCAGAAGCCGTGACTCAGGTGGAACCAGATGGCTACAATCCAGATAACGTAAAGAACGACGTAGATAGGATTGCAGAAAGTGTTGACAATCTTTCCGAAACCATCAGCCGGAGCCGGGTCGAAATGAATTGACGGGAATAATTCTGCAAACATCATATTGTACCAGAAATTGTACAAATGAAGGAGTAAACCCAACAGAATGATGATTCCCAATGCCAACATGTGCTGAGACGCCCACTCTACCTTGGCTGGTTTCTCGGTTACTTCATAGCGCTCGCTACCGCGGGCTCTACTGTTCTGTACCTCAAGAATGAAAGCATAGACAATGTGAATCAGCGCTAAAGCAGCTAATCCCAATGTAGCTGCTACAGCATACCAGTTGGCACCCAGCAGTTCACAAATCATGTTGTAAGCTTCAGCCGAAAATAGTGCTGCCACGTTCATACAACAGTGGAATGTCAAGAACAAGATCAGCGCAATGCCGGTAAGCGACATGACAACTTTTCGTCCGATAGTTGAATTAATTAACCACATAATGTTTAACTGTTTGATATTAAATTGTTTAGTAAATATATACCCATTATTAGGTACTGCGCGTACATTATTTTGTGTGCAAAAATACCATTTTTTAGTGATTGACGCAAACGTTTTAGTTAAAAATCCACTTTTTATTCTAATTTTCCCATACTTTTCAAAAGATTTTGTAATTTTGCAAACGTAACACTCTATGCAACTTACATGAAAGATATTAAACGCATCGTATTGACGGGAGGTCCATGTGCTGGAAAGACGACAGCACTGGTAAGGGTCATTAACCACTTTTCGAGTTTGGGATATAAGGTTTTTACCATACCTGAAGTGCCCACAATGTTCACCCAGGCGGGAATGAACTACCTCACAAAGAACCAAGACTTCTTCTATGAAGGGGAGAAAGCAACGCTGGAAATTCAGCTGGCTCTTGAGGACAAGTTCATAAAGATGGCTGAGGCTTGTACCGAACCCGTGGTGATTGTGTGCGACAGAGGTGCTATGGACATATCAGCATATATGAAACCTGAGATGTGGGAACAGATAACAAAGGATGTAGGTACCTCGACAACGGAATTGCGTGACCAAAGATACGATGCCGTACTGCACCTCGTAAGTGCTGCCGACGGAGCAGAAAAGTTCTACACTACGAGTAACAACGCTTCGCGCAACGAGGCTGCCGACGAGCAAGGTCTTGCTATAGCACGTATGCTTGACAAGAAAGTCATAGAAGCGTGGACAGGACATTCACACCTTCGTGTCATTAACAACCACGAGGACTTCGAGAAAAAGATGCAGAGAGTGGTGAAGGAAATATCAAACGTATTAGGACTGCCACAACCGATAGAAGAGGAACGCAAATATATTGTCGAGGTAACGGGAGAACTGCCTTACGCCATCGAGAGCGAGATTATACAGACTTACCTCGTAGCGGATCCCGGGTGTGAGGTTCGTCTGCGCAGACGCAACTGGCAAGGAAAGATTGTCAACGTACATACTACCAAGAAGACTCTTCCTACAAGAGAAGAACTCGTGACAGAACGACAGGTAAGCAACAGTCTCTATGAATCGCTTCTACAACAGGCCGATCCGTACAGACAAACGATACAGAAGCAACGTAAAAGCTTTATATGGAAAGGACAGTTCTTTGAACTTGATACCTACCAGAAACCTATCGATAACCTTATGATTCTGGAAACAAAGGGCATCGCAAAACATGAAGATGTTAAGTTCCCGCCGTTCATTCGTGTCATAAAGGATATCACAGGAGACATGAAATATTATAACTATAACATTGCCCTGAGAGGATAAACATTACCTTGCAGAATGATTCTTAACTACGACGTCATTGTAATTGGGGGAGGACACGCAGGATGCGAGGCAGCATCGGCAGCCGCCAACATTGGAGCAAAGACATGTCTTGTGACAATGGACATGAATAAAATTGCTCAAATGTCGTGTAACCCAGCTGTCGGAGGAATAGCCAAAGGTCAGATAGTCAGAGAGATAGATGCTCTCGGGGGCAAGATGGGAATAGTCACCGATGCTACTGCAATACAATTCCGCATGCTGAACCGCTCCAAGGGACCTGCTATGTGGAGCCCACGAGCACAATGTGACAGGGAGAAGTTTATATGGCAATGGCGTTCGGAACTTGACAACACAGACAACCTCGACATCTGGCAAGACCAGGCTGAAGAACTACTGGTAAAGGATAATGAGGTGGTTGGAGTAAAGACTATCTGGGGCGCAGAACTTATGGCTAAATGTGTGGTTATTACTGCCGGCACCTTCCTTAACGGTCTTCTACACATCGGTAGGAAAATGGTCAAAGGAGGACGAATTGCTGAGCCTACCGTAGAACACTTTACCGAAAGTATTACAAGACACGGAATAAATGCTGCACGAATGAAGACCGGTACTCCAGTACGTATCGACAAGCGCTCAGTACACTTCGAAGATACAGAAATACAACCTGGCGAGAACGACTTCCATCAGTTCTCGTTCATGGGTAAACACCGTCCTCTGAAGCAACTTCCGTGCTGGACTTTCAACACCAACGAGGAGGTACATAAGATACTAGCCTCTGGACTTAACGACTCGCCTCTGTTCAACGGACAGATACAGTCTATAGGACCAAGATACTGTCCTTCAATAGAAACGAAACTGGTCACCTTCCCTGATAGAAATTCACACCCCCTGTTCCTGGAACCTGAGGGTGAAGATACTAACGAAATGTATCTAAACGGATTCTCTTCAAGTATGCCGATGGATATTCAGATAGAAGCTCTTAAAAAGATTCCTGCACTGCGTGACCTTAAAGTATATCGTCCTGGATATGCAATAGAGTATGACTTCTTCGACCCCACACAACTTAACCACTCCTTGGAGTCAAAAGTTATCAGCGGACTGTTCTTCGCAGGACAGGTTAACGGCACTACGGGTTACGAGGAAGCGGCAGGACAAGGTCTGGTGGCAGGAATAAATGCTGCCCTAAAAGCGGGTGAGGAAGGCAAGGAATATACTCCATTCGTAATGCATAGGGATGAATCATATATCGGAGTACTTATCGACGACCTCGTAACAAAGGGTGTTGACGAGCCATACAGAATGTTTACGTCGAGGGCTGAATACAGAATACTTCTAAGACAGGACGACGCCGACGAACGACTCACAGAGAGATCGTATGCTCTCGGACTGGCCACACAGGAACGTCATCAATGGTGGATGGAAAAGAAGGAGGCGGTAAACAGACTCATCGACTTGTGTGCCAATACATCTGTAAAACCAAAGGAGATAAACAGGTGGTTAGAGAGTAATGGTAGCTCTACACTAAAGATTGGATGTAAGGTAATAGACCTTATTGGCAGACCAGAGATTACTCTCAACATGGTTGCTTCACAGTATCCAACGATAAGCGAATTCATAGAAACCCTTCCTAACAGACAGGATGAAATCGTTGAGGCTGCTGAAGTAAGAATAAAATACAAAGGATATATCGAACGAGAACGACAGTTCGCAGACAAGATGCACAGATTGGAGAACATACGTATTCGTGACAGGTTCGACTACGACTCCCTGCAATCATTATCTACTGAATGTCGGCAAAAACTGAAAAGAATTAACCCAGAAACAATTGCGCAAGCAAGTAGAATTCCAGGAGTTTCCCCAAGCGACATAAACGTTTTACTCGTTTTACTCGGAAGATAACCAAAGGAATAAGCAATGGATGTTCCACGTGAAACACTAACCAATTAAACATAAAGATATGAACAAACAATTATTAATTGACAACTTACGAACAATTCCTGATTTCCCGAAGAAAGGTATCAATTTCAGAGACGTGACAACTCTCTACAAAAACGGTTATTGCCTCAAGGAGATTCTCGACGAAATGTATGAAATATATAAGGATAAGGGAATAACAAAGATTGTAGGCATAGAAAGCAGAGGTTTCATCATGGCTTCTGCCCTTGCCGCACGTTTAGGCTGCGGAATGGTAATGGCAAGAAAACCGGGTAAGCTCCCTTCCACTGTTATTAAGGAATCATTTTCTAAAGAATACGGTGTAGATACTATTGAAATGCACCTTGACTCTATAGAAGAAGATGATATCGTTCTAATTCACGACGACCTGTTAGCAACAGGAGGTACAGCAAAAGCTGCTTATAAACTTGTCCAACATTTCCATCCTAAAAAGATTTACATGAATTTCATAATTGAAATTACAGACGAAGGATTGCATGGACGCGATGAATTTAAAGGCATAGACCTAACTACACTTGTTACGTTATAAACTAATAACGTTTCACGTGAAACAATAAAACTATAACTCATTGATAATATGACGAAAGCCGAGAACGAAGAAAGACTGTCAAGGCTTAAAAACATCGTTAGCAACCTACCATCAAAACCAGGCAGTTACCAGTTTTACGACCAGACTGGTACTATAATCTATGTGGGTAAAGCAAAGAGTCTGAAGAACAGGGTTTCGTCATATTTCCATAAGGAAGTAGATAGATACAAGACTAAGGTTCTGGTATCTAAAATTCATGACATTACCTATACTGTAGTAAAGACAGAGGAGGATGCGCTGCTACTGGAAAACAACCTGATAAAGAAGTATAAGCCGAAGTATAATATCCTACTGAAAGACGGAAAAACATACCCGAGCATCTGTGTTACGAAAGAATATCTGCCAAGGATATTCAACACAAGAACAATAAATAAAAAATGGGGCACATACTTCGGTCCATACAGTCATATTGGGACAATGTATGCTCTTCTTGATTTAATAAAAAAGGTATATTATCCACGACCCTGCAGACAACCTATTACAAAGGAAGGAATAACTGAGGGAAAATATAAACCTTGTCTTGAATATCACATCCACAACTGTAAAGGACCATGCATTAATAAGCAGTCGTGGGAGGAATATCAGGATAATATCATGCAGGCAAAAGAGATCCTCAAAGGAAACTCAAGACAATTACAACAAACGCTTAAAGAAAGGATGTTGAAGGCTGCCGAAGAGTTGCATTTTGAGGAAGCCGAGGAGCTTAAACAAAGAATAATTATCCTGGAAGGGTACTGCTCAAAGAGTGAGGTTGTGAGCCATACAATAAACGATGTTGACGTGTTCACAATTACATCTGACGACACTACTGCATACATTAACTATATGCACGTGACTCACGGAAATATTAACCAGGCACAGACCTTCGAATTTAAAAAGAAACTGAACGAAACAGAAGAGGAAATACTCACTCTCGGCATACTGCAAATACGAGAACAGATTAGTTCAAATGCTAAGGAAATAATAGTTCCTTTTGAACTCGATACAGACTTTGATAACCTTACTATTACGTTACCACAAAGAGGCGACAAGAGAACACTTTTGGAACTGTCGCAGATGAATGGTAAGCAGTATCGTTTTGATCGACTTAAACAGGCAGAGAAACTTAATCCGGAACAGAAGCAAACAAGACTGATGAAGGAGCTTCAAAAGATGCTTAATCTACCTAAAATGCCATATCAGATTGAGTGTTTCGACAACTCAAACATATCAGGCTCTGATGCTGTTGCAGGTTGCGTGGTTTTCAAGGCTATGAAACCCTCAAAAAAGGACTACAGAAAATACAATATCAAGACCGTAGAGGGTCCCGACGACTATGCTTCAATGCAAGAAGTAGTTCGACGACGCTATAGCAGAATGATTGAAGAAGGTAGCCCCCTACCCGACCTTATCATTACTGATGGAGGACAGGGTCAGATGTCTGTTGTGCGCGAGGTCGTGGAGGGTGAATTGGGACTGCAGATTCCTATTGCAGGATTAGCAAAGAACGACAGGCATCGCACCAACGAATTGTTATATGGTAATCCTCCGCAAACCATTGGTATTAAGACAAATAGCGAACTTTTTCACGTTCTCTCACGCATACAGGACGAGGTACATCGCTTCGCTATCACCTTCCATCGCGACAAACGTTCAAAGCACGCTCTTCATAGCGAGTTGGACGAAATAGCAGGCATTGGACCAAAGACAAGAGATACCTTGATAAATCACTTCAAAAGTGTTAAGAAGATAAAAGAGGCTGATATTCAGTCGATTACTGATATTATTGGGAATAAGAAGGCTGAGATTATCTATAATCACTTACATCAAGAAAACTCTTGATTATTTTGTGATTACAATTATTTCATTTATCTTTGCATCGTACAATGTAAAGCACAATCATTTATGAGAGCAGTAATACAGCGAGTAAGCAATGCCAGCGTAACGATAGACGGTAGTATAAAGTCGTCTATCGGACAGGGAATGCTTATTCTGCTAGGGGTTGAGGACCGTGATTCACAAGAGGATGTAGAGTGGCTCGTAAAGAAAGTAAGTAACCTGCGTATTTTTGACGATTCCGAAGGCGTAATGAACCTCTCAGTACTTGATGTAAACGGAGAAGCATTAGTGGTGAGTCAGTTCACACTATTTGCATCATATAAGAAAGGTAACCGACCATCATGGTTCCGCGCTGGAAGTCACGAAGTCTCTATTCCTCTATATGATGCGTTCTGCAAGTCTTTAAGCGAAACCATAGGGAAACAAGTGGGTACTGGAGAGTTTGGAGCTGATATGAAGGTTTCACTCGTCAACGACGGTCCTGTAACCATCTGCATTGACACTAAAAACAAAGAATAAATATGACTATAAGAGAAGCACAAGATACAGTAGATAAATGGATCAAGGAGTATGGTGTACGCTATTTCTCCGAACTGACGAATATGGCTTGTTTGACAGAAGAGGTTGGCGAACTGGCACGTGTTATAGCAAGGAAATATGGCGACCAGAGTTTTAAGGCTGGAGAACAACCTAATCTTGGAGAAGAGATGGCCGACGTGCTTTGGGTACTTATCTGCCTGGCGAACCAAACAGGAGTTGACCTTACAGAAGAACTAAAGAAATCCATAGAAAAGAAGACGTTCCGCGACAGCACACGTCACCTTACGAACCCCAAATTAAAAGCATAAAAAACAATATCAAATCTAAAAAATAATAGTTATGGAAAACAACAAAATGAGAAACAAGTACGAAGAGGCACTCGCCAAGTACAACTGCGAAATTAACGACAAAGAAGTGGCAGAAGCAGTACGTAAGATTATCGCTGAGAAGGTGCCTCAGAACGACACCCCTGAGGTAAAGCGTTTCCTTATGGGAAGTATTGAACTTACAACGCTTAAGACTACCGACTCTGACGAGAGTGTACTGGCGTTTACAGAGCGCGTCAATCAGTTTGCACATGAGTATGCCGATCTGCCTCACGTAGCAACAATTTGCGTTTATCCCTGCTATGCAAAGACAGTAAGCGAATCTCTGGAAGTGGAAGGTGTAGAGATAGCATGTGTCAGCGGTTCTTTCCCCTCTTCTCAGGCACTTATTGAAGTGAAGGTGGCAGAAACAGCACTTGCAGTAAAAGACGGAGCAACGGAGATAGACATCGTTATGTCTGTTGGTAAGTTCCTCTCAGGCGACTATGAGACGGTATGTGACGAAATTAGCGAACTGAAACACACCTGCGGTGACGACGTTGCTATGAAGGTAATCCTTGAAACAGGCTGTCTCGGCACAGCATCAAATATCAAGAAAGCGTCTATTCTCTCGATGTATGCAGGTGGAGACTACATCAAAACATCTACCGGAAAAGAAAAGATCGCTGCCACACCAGAAGCTGCATACGTAATGTGTCAGGCAATAAAGGAATACTACGATGAAACCGGCATTCAGATAGGTTTCAAGCCTGCTGGAGGCATCAATACCGTTATGGATGCCATAACGTATTACACCATAGTTAAAGAGGTACTGGGCGAGAAATGGCTCACAAACAAGTGGTTCCGTCTCGGAACATCACGTCTTGCGAACCTACTGCTAAGCGAACTCGTTGGCAAGGAAACCAAGTTCTTCTAAAAAGTTCGTTTGGAAACGTAGTCTATATAGGCAGTCAGAGCATCTCTGATTGCCTTTTCTTTTATACTACTAACAATAGACTTTGCCTGAGCTGAAAACTCTTCCATCTTACTGTAAGCATAGTCTATTCCACCATTTTCCTTAGCAAAGGCAACCAACCTTCCTATCTCTTCTTTGTTTGCGTCACCCCTCTTTACCTTATCGACGAGTACTGTCATCTCCCCATCATTCGAATTATTTATAGCATAGATAACAGGAAGTGTGAGTTTACCTTCTAACATATCGTTTCCCGTAGGTTTTCCAATAGCGTCGGAATCATAATAATCGAAGATATCATCGCGAATTTGGAAAGTCATACCTATTGCCTTTCCAAGCTCTTTTGCCTTTCTAATATCATCTTCTGGCGCGTTTACAGATAGTGCTCCTATGCCTGCACAAGCTTCAAACAGAGAAGCAGTCTTTCTGTATATTATCTCGTAATATGTTTCTTCAGAAACTTCCGTGTTCGAAATATTCTCTATCTGTAGTATTTCACCACTTGAAAGAGTAGCACAAACTTCAGTCATCAACCTTAATATTTGCCAATTTTCCGCATCGACGAAAGAAGACATGGAAGATGATAACAGATAATCACCGACAAGAACGGAAATTTTGTTGTTAAACAAAAAATTCACCGACGGTTGTCCTCTGCGTTCGGAACTATCATCAACAACATCGTCATGAATCAGACTTGCTGTGTGGAGTAATTCCACTCCCACCGCAGCACGTTTTGTCTTCTCGTTGACATCGCCATAAGCCTTTGCTATCAATATAAGCAGTAACGGACGCATGTGTTTCCCGCCACGATTTCCAATATGCAAAAGCACATTTCCCAAAGTGACATCATCGCTGTTGAGCATCTTCTTAAAAAGGTTTAGAAAGTCATTAAACTCTTTTTCTACAGGTTTGCGTATTTCCGAAAGAATATCCATTAGATGTTGAAATTTGTTACAAAATTAGTTATTTTATTGTATTCATGAAAAAAATTTTGTAATTTTGAGCAGAAAATAACGAAAATATATGGATAAACTATTTCTAATAGACGCTTACGCCATCATTTATAGGTCGTATTATGCTTTCATTAAGAACCCGCGAATAAACTCGAAAGGACTGAACACCTCAGCCATTTTGGGCTTTTGTAATACACTTCATGAGATAATAGAGAAGGAGCAACCTACACATATTGCTGTTGCATTTGACCCGCACGGTCCGACATTCCGCAGCGAAGCATATCCCGAATATAAGGCTCAACGCGAAGAGACGCCTGAGGACATCCGTACATCTATTCCTATTATAAAAGATATCCTCAACGTTATGAGAATTCCTGTCGTACAGGTTGATGGCTTTGAGGCTGATGACGTTATTGGTACCTTAGCGAAAAAAGCAGGTTCCATCGGAATAGAAACATATATGCTCACACCAGACAAGGACTACGGACAGTTAGTGAGTAATAATGTCTTTATCTACCGTCCACGTCATGGAGGCGGTTACGAAACACTCGATGAAAAGGGAGTGTGCGAGAAATACGAAATAGAGAATACTTCCCAGGTAATTGATCTTTTGGCACTCATGGGTGACTCTGCCGACAACTTCCCAGGATGTCCTGGCGTTGGTGAGAAAACTGCCGTTAAACTTATAAACGAGTTTGGCTCTGTTGCAAATTTGCTCGAAAACACCGATAAAATAAAAGGCAAACTACGCGAAAAGGTTGAAGCCGCAATAGAAGATATAAGAATGTCATATTTCCTTGCAACCATCAAGACAGATGTTCCTGTTGAGTTAGACATGGAAAAAATGAAAATGGAAAAACCCGACGAGGTGGGTTTGCGGAAAATTTTCGAGGAACTGGAGTTTAAGACACTAATCAACAAGTTTCTTAACAAATCTAAAGAACCGCAAAAAACTGTTTCAATCCAACCCGATCTTTTTGGATTATTTGCCACCGAGGAGTCGGAAGAACCAAAAAATTCAAGTTTTGAAAGCCTAAAAACAACCGTTCATAACTATAAACTTATTGAAACAGAAGAAGATGCAAAGAGTCTTTGTGACTTTTTATTGACAAAAGATTTTTTAAGTTTAGACACAGAAACCACCTCAACCAACGCAATGGAGGCAGAATTGGTTGGTTTAAGCTTTTCCGTAGAAGAGCATAACGCTTTTTACGTTTCAATTCCGGAAGAACGGGAGAAGGCACAAATCATGGTTGAGATTTTCCGACCTCTGTATGAAAATCCCGACATACTGAAGATTGGTCAGAACATAAAATACGACTTGGAAGTATTACGTAACTACAACATACAGTTGAAAGGTAAAATGTGGGACACCATGATTGCTCACTATCTTATCCAACCAGAGTTGCGTCACAACATGGACTACATGGCGGAGGTATATCTTAACTATCAAACCATACACATTGACGAGCTTATTGGTCCTAAGGGTAAGAACCAACGTTCTATGCGCTCTCTCCCACCCCAAAATATATATGAGTACGCATGCGAGGATGCCGACATTACTCTACAGTTGAAAAACGTACTCGAACCCAAGTTAAAAGAGGCGGGTGTGGAACATCTCTTCTATGATATTGAGATGCCTCTGATGGAAGTATTGGCAGAAATGGAAATGACAGGTGTTTGTCTTGATACCAACTCGCTGAAAGAAACCTCTGGCGTTTTCACCAACAGAATGAAGGAACTTGAAACGCGTATTTATGAACTCGCTGGCGAGGAGTTTAACATAGCATCGCCGAAACAAGTTGGCGACATTCTCTTTGGAAAGATGAAGATTGTTGAGAAGCCAAAGAAGACCAAGACAGGACAGTATGTCACAAGCGAGGAAGTACTCCAGCAGCTCAAAGGAAAGAATGAAATTGTTGGTGACATCCTTGCCCATAGAGGACTTAAGAAATTACTTGGAACATACATCGATGCCCTACCCCTTCTTATCAATCCACGAACAGGTCATATACACACTTCGTTTAACCAAACAATTACTGCTACAGGACGTCTTTCTTCAAGCGATCCTAATCTGCAAAATATCCCTATTCGTGGAGAAGACGGTAAGGAGATTCGTAAGGCTTTCATTCCAGAACCAGGATGTCTTTTCTTCTCTGCCGACTATAGTCAAATTGAATTGAGAGTTATGGCCCACCTTTCTGGCGATGAGAATATGATAAACGTCTTTAAGGAAGGCAAAGACCTACATGCGGCAACGGCAGCAACAATATACAAAAAGAACATCGAAGAAGTATCACGTGACGAGCGTACCAAGTCAAAGCGTGCTAACTTCGGTATTATATATGGTATAACCGTATTCGGTCTTGCAGAGCGACTGGACATCACTCGTGACGAGGCAAAACAACTTATCGACGGTTTCTTTGAGACCTTCCCGAAGGTTAAGGAGTATATGGATAATGCTAAGGAAGAGGCTCGCAAGAACGGATATGTGGAAACGCTCTTCGGTCGTCGTCGTTATCTGCCAGACATTAACTCTCACAACGCCACAGTACGCGGTTTTGCTGAACGCAATGCTATAAATGCACCAATCCAGGGTACTGCTGCCGATATCATCAAGGTTGCTATGATTAAGATTTTCAAACGGTTTAACGAAGAAGGACTGCGTTCAAAGATGATACTTCAGGTGCACGACGAACTAAACTTTACCGTCTATCCTGACGAGAAAGAGCGTGTAGAAAAGATTGTACTCGAAGAGATGCAGGGAGCATTCTCAATGAATGTACCTCTTGTTGCTGATTCGGGCTTTGGAGTAAACTGGCTGGAAGCACATTAAACAATCCGTGCAGCAGCATCACAAGACATATAGATACCTGTGAATATACGACCAGAATTGATGCCCAATCGACGCGCTGAGAAGAATCTTTCGTGTTGCTGATAAGTACATATTTCAGAGACCGTTATCTGACTATATGGAATGCCGCAAGACAGTAGTTGCTGTCGGTTGCATTCCGGTAGATTGATATGCCATTTCTCTATCGATGAGCCATCGCGAGCAGGATATTTCATGCTGATGCTTTCCATTGAGAATCCCTCTTTGTGAAAGGCTTCATACACCTCATCGCCAACCTCGAAACTCTCAATATGGATGCCAGGACCTATTTGTGCAACAACGTCTTGAGGAGAACAGCCATAAGCAGCAATCATTGCATCAACCGACTTTTCAACTATGCGTTTTGTAGTCCCGCGCCAACCCGCATGAATAGCTGCTGCGATACGTTTTATTGGGTCAAAAAGAAGTACAGGAATACAGTCTGCTGTAGATACTCCGATGCACACTCCTGGGATATTAGTCATCAATGCATCCACCCCTTCCAACTGTTGTTGACGCACATCCGCAGACTGCTGCAGGAAATTATCATCAACCATAACAACTTCTGTTTCATGCACCTGATGAGGCATTATAAGGTGTTCGTCACGGATGCCCAACAAATCACATAGTAAGGTTTTATTTTGTCGAATATTATTCTCATTATCTCCACAATAGCGATTGATGTTAAACTCACCGTAACGTCCTTCGCTATAACCACCTTGTCGGGTGCTACTAAAAGCTGTAACACTCTCTCCCATCGTATATAAATGCAATATTGGATGCTTCATATTAATAATTTTGCTCACAAAAGTACAAAAATTCAAACATTCTTTATATCGTTTGTCACGAAATTCGTACCTTTGCAGCCGATTTAAACGTTTAAAAAGAAAATGGCATTAAAATGTGGTATAGTAGGACTGCCAAATGTTGGCAAGTCCACATTATTTAATTGTTTATCAAGTGCAAAGGCTCAGGCGGCAAACTTCCCCTTTTGTACTATAGAGCCCAACGTTGGTGTAATTACTGTTCCCGACGAGCGACTCACAAAACTTGCAGAGCTGGTACATCCGGGACGTATCGTTCCTGCCACCTGTGAGATTGTTGATATTGCAGGACTTGTAAAGGGAGCATCAAAGGGTGAAGGACTTGGAAATAAGTTCCTTGGAAATATACGTGAGACAGACGCTATCATCCATGTATTACGTTGTTTTAACGACGATAATATCACTCACGTTGACGGTTCTATAGACCCTATCCGTGATAAGGAAATCATTGATACCGAGCTTCAGCTTAAAGACCTTGAAACAATTGAGAGTCAGCTCACTAAGACACAGAAGACAGCGGCTGCCGGCAACAAGGACGCTAAGGTTCTCCTTACCGTTCTTGAGGCATACAAGGAAGTTCTCGTACAAGGCAAGAATGCTCGTGTCGTAGAATTTGAATCAAAGGAAGAGCAGGATGCTGCTCGCAACCTCTTTCTTCTAACTACAAAACCTGTTCTTTACGTTTGTAATGTTGACGAGGCAAGTGCTAAAGATGGTAACGACATGACCCGTCGTGTGGAAGCTTTAGCACGCGAAGAGGGTGCAGAATCTATGATTATTGCTGCTAAGACCGAAGAGGATATTGCAGAGTTAGAGTCTTACGAGGATAAGCAAATGTTCTTGGAAGAACTGGGCTTGGAAGAGAGCGGTGTCAACCGTCTTATCAAGAAAGCCTATGCCCTACTCAACCTTGAGACTTTCATAACAGCCGGTGAGATGGAAGTCAAGGCATGGACATATAAAAAAGGTTGGAAGGCTCCGCAGTGTGCCGGCGTCATCCACACCGACTTCGAGAAAGGCTTTATTCGTGCCGAAGTTATCAAGTATGATGACTACATAAAGTATGGCTCTGAGGCTGCTGTTCGCGAGGCAGGCAAGATGGGAATAGAAGGCAAGGATTACGTTGTTCAGGATGGTGACATCATGCACTTCCGTTTTAACGTTTAAGCTATGACATCACTACTTTTCATCCATTGGAATCCTAGTCTTACACTTGGTCCTATCCGCTGGTATTCGCTATGCTGGCTGATAGGTCTGCTGTTGGCATATCTTATAGTAAAGCGCCTATACAAGGATTTAAAGATAAAAGAAGAACTCTTTGACCCTCTCTTCATCTATTGTTTCATAGGTATCCTTGTAGGTGCCCGCTTAGGTCATTGCATCTTCTACCAGCCCGACTACTTCCTCACCTCGTGGACCCACTTTGTCGAGATGCTCCTGCCTATACACTTTACCCCCGAAGGCATAAAGTTTACAGGCTATGAAGGACTTGCTTCTCACGGTGGTACCCTTGGTCTTATAATAGCTCTTTGGCTCTATGTACGCTGGTCAAAACTAAGCATTTGGGCTGTCCTTGACATGATAGCTATTGCCACCCCGGTAACAGCATGTTTCATTCGTCTCGGCAACCTTATGAATTCCGAGATTATCGGCAAGGTTACCGATGTTCCTTGGGCGTTTATTTTCGAGCGTGTTGATATGCTTCCGCGTCATCCTGGACAGCTCTATGAGGCGATAGCTTACGGACTGCTGCTTTTTATCATGTGGGCAATCTATAAGCGTATGCCACAAAAGGTTGGTACAGGTTTTTATTTCGGACTGTGTCTTACCTACATCTTCACATTCCGCTTCTTCATAGAATACACCAAAGACATTCAAGAAGCCTTTGAGGCAGGAATGTTGTTCAATATGGGACAAATACTAAGTGTCCCGTTTGTAATAATCGGTGTTTACTGCATGTATAGAGCAAGAAAATAAGAAAATCGTCTCCTATTTCCCGGAGACGATTTTCTTTATTTCGTTAAGTTTGTTCAGTGCTTCTAACGGTGTAAGGTTATTCACGTCAATGTTCAGTATCTCGTCCCTCACCTGACTTAGTACAGGGTCATCCAGTTGGAAAAACGATAGTTGCATTCCCGAACGTGTCTGGTTGAGCACTTCTGCCGTCGGTTTCGCCACTGCCCCTACTCCACTGTTCTCCGCTTCCAACTGTTTCAGAATAGTATTAGCGCGTTTTACGATACTCTTCGGCATACCGGCTATCTGTGCCACGTGAATACCAAACGAGTGTTCTGAACCACCACGCATCAGTTTGCGCAGGAAGATAACCTTGTTATCTACTTCTTTCACACTAACGTTATAGTTCTTTATGCGCGAGAAGTTCTTCTCCATCTCGTTAAGTTCATGGTAGTGAGTGGCAAATAAAGTACGTGCACGCGCCTTTGGCTGCTCGTGAAGATACTCTACTATAGCCCATGCTATAGATATGCCGTCGTATGTACTCGTTCCTCGACCCAGTTCATCGAATAACACCAGCGAGCGTGGCGACACGTTGTTAAGGATGTTTGCCGCCTCTATCATCTCTACCATAAAAGTTGATTCGCCAAGCGAAATGTTATCCGAGGCACCAACACGGGTGAATATCTTATCCACCAAGCCTATTTTCGCGCTCTCTGCCGGCACGAAACATCCTATTTGGGACAACAGTACTATCAGAGCCGTTTGACGCAGCAGAGCCGACTTACCAGCCATATTAGGTCCGGTTATTATTATTATCTGTTGTTTCTCGGTGTCCAAGTATATGTCGTTAGGTACATACTTCTCCCCTATCGGCATTTGCGTTTCTATCACAGCGTGTCGTCCTTGTTTTATGTCCAACACGTCAGAATCTTCTATTACAGGTCTTACGTAATGGTTTTCCTCAGCTACCTTGGCAAAAGACAGCAGACAGTCCAGATGAGCCACCAGATTAGCGTTCATCTGTATTGCTGCTATGTATTCCTGCATAGCAATTACAAGGTCGTTGAAGAGTTTCTGTTCAAGTGAAAGGATTTTCTCTTCCGCACCAAGAATCTTCTCTTCATATTCTTTCAGTTCCTGTGTAATGTAGCGTTCTGCCTGTGCCAACGTCTGCTTACGCACCCATTCTGCCGGAACCTGGTCCTTGTAGGTATTCCTCACCTCCAGGTAGTAACCAAACACGTTGTTATAACCTATCTTTAGTGACGATATTCCTGTTATCTCAGCCTCGCGTTGTTGAATTTTTAACAGGTAGTCCTTACCGCTATATGCGATGTTTCGGAGTTCGTCAAGTTCCGCATTTACTCCTGTCTTTATGTATCCTCCTTTGTTCGTTAGCTGAGGAGCATCCTCAACAATCTCTCGTTCTATCCTGTCGCGCAATAGCTCGCACAGGTTCATACGCTCACCTATTCTCTTAAGTGCTGTATTCTCTGCCTGCTGACACACCTGTTTTACTGGCACAAGTGCCTGCAGAGCCACTTTCAGTGCTACGACTTCACGCGGAGAAACACGTCCCACAGCCACCTTGGAGATAATACGCTCCAGGTCTCCTACCCTATGGAACTGCTCGTCAATAATCTGTCGGAAGTCTGGCTCGCGGAAGAAGTAATCTACTACATCAAGACGTTCGTTTATCGGTTTTTCCTCTTTCAAGGGGAATATCACCCAACGTTTCAGCATACGTGCACCCATCGGTGATACCGTCCTGTCTATCACATCGACAAGACTACGACCGTCTTCCTGCATAGGTTGCAGGAGTTCCAGTGAACGAACGGTGAACTTGTCCATCCTGACATACTTGTCCTCCTCGATGCGCGACAGCGAAGTAATGTGTCCTATGTGTGTGTGCTGCGTCTGCTCCAGATACTGCAGTATTGCTCCACTTGCAATAATACCGTTCACCATATTGTCAACGCCAAAGCCCTTGAGGTTCTTCACCTCGAAGTGCTTCAGCAGCTTCTGACGTGCCGTCTGCTCAGTAAAAACCCAGTCGTCAAGTTCAAAGGTAAAAATCTTGTTTCCGAAATAGCCTTCAAACTCGCTCTTTCTGCCACGTTCGTAGAGCACCTCCTTAGGCTGTATGTTGCTTAACAGTTTTTCCACATAGTCAGGTGTTCCCTCGCCAGTTATGAACTCTCCTGTAGAGATATCCAAGAAGGCAACACCAAGAATTCCCTTGTTGAAATGTACTGCCGCAAGGAAGTTGTTTTCCTTATAGTTCAGCACATTATCGCCCATTGCCACACCTGGTGTTACCAGCTCTGTGATACCTCGTTTTACCAGTTTCTTGGTAAGTTTAGGGTCTTCCAGTTGGTCGCAAATAGCCACACGCTTTCCAGCACGTATCAGTTTCGGCAGGTAAGTGTCTAAGGCGTGATGAGGGAATCCCGCCATTTCGTCCTTCCCTGACCCACTGCCGTTGTTGCGATGGGTCAGGGTTATACCAAGGATCTGACTTGCCGTAATGGCGTCTTCACAATATGTTTCATAGAAGTCACCACAACGAAATAACAGCAACGCATCGGGGTGTTGAGCCTTCAGCGTAAAAAACTGTTTCATCATCGGAGTGAGTTCCTTTTCTTTCATATTTTTACTTCACGTATTTACGTCCGTTCTTTATTACAATACCATGATAGTTTTCACTAACACGTTGACCGCTGAGATTATAAAGATTACCCTTTGTGTCAATAAGCATTGTCTCTACGGTATTTATGCCCGTAGCATCCTGTTCGTAGGTAAATGTAATCTTTGCAAAGAGCTGTTTGTTCTTACCTGCAGAGTCTTCTTCACCGGTAACAATATTACTGTTGTCAAATGCAAGAACAATGTTCTTATATGCACGGAAACCACTGGTAGTGCTCTGAACAGCACTCTGACCTGCAGTACCGCCGGGGAATACTACTGGCGATGCGAGAACGCTGGTTGTTGCGCCGTCGATGAATATACCTGTCATTGTGATAGAGCGGTCAGCAAGTGTTGACTTATTATTGCTGTAGCCCTCTATGCTGATAGCTGTAATAGCATAACCCTGATTAACAGAGAAAGTAATTGTATTCTCGTTATTACCTGTACGTATCTTTAGATAATCACCTGATTTACTGTCTGTTAACTCACCATTCTCACCTGCCGTATAGCTTATGCCCTTTACAGTACCTTTGTCGGCTGATGGTGCATTAAGAACTTCTGTTCCGCTTGTCACAGGAACTACTGGGTCAGCCTCAGGAGCATTTGATGTGACGTTGGTCTTATATGTAGCTCGGTCAATACCAAGACTCTCTGCCAATGAGTAGCTCAGGTGAGGAGGCTGGTTGTAAGAAGCATTCTGCCATACGACAGCCATACGGTACTGGTGGTCTTGTAACAGACAAGGTACTTTGTACTCTGTCTCCTGTGGGGTAGAGAAGACCAGGAGGTTAACTGTAGGACTTGACCAGTCGCTCTCATACTGCCACATGACGAGCTCCTCGCGCCAGTCGCCAAGGAAGTCGGCCTGCAGACAAGGAGTTGCCTTAGTGGTGTTGCTCGACTGAGGACTGCCGTAGTTAGTAAAGGTCTGCACTGTTGTGATGCCCTTGCTCTCGGTATTCCAAGCACGGATTCGTGGTGAACACTTTCCTGTGCCGCTGTCATAACGTCCGTCGAAGGTCTGGTCAAATGGGTCTCCTGTCCAATAGATACGGAAGTTGGTATCTGGCTTGCTGCCGTTAACCTGTGTACCGTCCTCACAAGCACGCATAACGCTCTCTGCTGACGACCAGAACTCTGACCCCTTGTGTGAAGGGATGAAGTCGCAGGCTAATCCGCGACCGTTGTCTTTATCACTGGTAGCACTGTACAATACCTCTCCTGTTGTAGCGTCGTGAACGTCATAACCGAAAGGACTTTCCTCGTGAGGCATCATAACCTCAAGACCTGGACGGTCGGGAACGAGATCTGCTACGTGAATAGCATCACCGTGTCCGAAACCTGTTGCACAGAGCAGCTTACCGTCGTGTCCTATGGTAGCAGAACCAATGCATATATCATCGAATCCGTCACCATTGACATCGGCAATAGTGATGCCGTGAACACCTTGTCCGTAGCTTGACTTACCCTGTGAAGTTACAGGGTTGGTAGTCTGATTAGCCAATTCTGTACCTGCAGCATCAAGAAGGCTCCACGCAGTCTTTGACGTGCCCTTATGCAACCAACGAGTCTTTAACTCTGTACCGTTCCAGTCAACAGCCCAGATGTAGCACTGTGTGTAGTATCCACGCTGGAGGATAGCCGTAGGATTGGCACCGTCGAGATAAGCCACAGCAGCATTGAAACGCTCTGCACGACCTCCGTAGCTGTCGCCCCAGAAACTGTTTATCGTTGCTGCACCGCCATTCTCTCCACCTGCTCGGTTAGGGCAGTACCATATAGTGTGCATAGCAGCACCTGTCTCACCGTTGAAAACTGTCAGGAACTCCTCGCCACCAGTAACATAACCCTTTGAATTCTGATATGTCTTAGTGTTATCTGTTGACTTAATATCGTTGGCTCCTACCTCGCTGACATAATTACCTTTACCGTCAGTTGAACCGGCAGCGGTACGACAAATCATCTCTGCCTTTCCGTCACCGTCGAAGTCATATACAAGGAAGGTCATAGTATGGTTTCCTGAACGGATATTATGTCCAAGATTTATGCGCCACAGCTGTGTACCGTCCATCTTGTTACAAGTCAGGTAAGTAGGTGAAGCCTTGCCTTCCTTTCCTGAGTCGCGCTGGTTGTCGGGGAGCCACTTGATAATCATCTCGAACTCGCCGTCACCATCTACGTCACCAAGACTCAACTCGTCGGGACGATAGCGACCTGTAAGACCGCCTGAAGCGTCTTTTGTTGCAGGAGGACGATTGACAGCAATAGTCTTATACATGCTGTCCCATGCCGTTACAGAGAATTCTTCACCTGCGGTAGATTTAATGGTGTACGTATCACCAGCCTGTCCACTCTCATCCAAGAAGTTTGTCTTCGTCGTGATAGGGGAGGAGGTCAGTTTTGTATCACCACGATAAACGTCAAAACCAAGGTCCGAAGCATCGTTAACTAACGAACGCCACGAAACAAGAATACCTGTGTTTGTCTTTACTGCGACGGGAGTACGGTTAAGTATCTCCTTCGGATATTCAGCAGCACAAACGAACAATGTTGTCACTAATGCGGTGACAAATAAAAGAAGTCTTTTCATATTTGTTTTAGTCATTAGATTGTGAATTTTGGGGCAAAGATACAAAATATTTAATGATTAGTAACTTATAATTCATATTTTTTTGTAATTTTGCAGCCCACATAATAAATATAAGTACACGCAATGGAATACAACTTCAGAGACATTGAGAAGAAATGGCAAAAGAGATGGGTAGAGCAGAAGACCTATCAGGTAACTGAACAGAAGGACAAGAAAAAGTACTACGTGCTGAACATGTTCCCATACCCCAGTGGAGCAGGTCTTCACGTTGGTCACCCATTAGGATATATTGCCAGCGATATATATGCTCGTTTCAAGCGCCAGCAGGGATTTAATGTTCTTAACCCTATGGGTTATGATGCTTACGGACTTCCTGCAGAACAGTATGCTATTCAGACAGGACAGCACCCCGAGAAGACCACTTTCGAGAACATAGACCGCTATCGCAGTCAGCTTGACAAGATAGGTTTCTCTTTCGATTGGGACCGCGAAGTACGTACATGTTTGCCCGGCTACTATAAATGGACACAATGGGCGTTCCAGAAGATGTTCAACAGTTTCTATTGCAACAAGTGTCAGAGTGCACAGCCAATAGAGCAGCTCATTGAGCACTTTAACGAGAAAGGTACCCAAGGACTCGATGTCGCTCAGAGCGAGGAACTCTCCTTCACCGCTGACGAGTGGAAGGCTATGGACGAGAAGAAGCAGCAGGAGGTGCTGATGAACTACCGCATAGCTTACCTCGGAGAGACTATGGTGAACTGGTGTGCCGGTCTTGGTACCGTACTCGCCAACGACGAGGTTGTTGACGGCGTTTCTGTACGTGGCGGTTTCCCCGTTGTACAGAAGAAGATGCGCCAGTGGTGTCTGCGTGTCAGCGCTTATGCTCAGCGACTCCTTGACGGTCTTGACACCATCGACTGGACAGACTCGCTGAAGGAGACTCAACGCAACTGGATAGGTCGTTCTGAGGGTACCGAAATGGAGTTCAAGGTAGCTGGTACTGACGAGCACTTTACTATCTTCACAACTCGTGCCGACACAATATTCGGTGTTACCTTCATGGTGCTGGCACCAGAGAGCGAGCTGGTACAGAAACTTACTACCGACAAGCAGAAGGCTGCTGTTGACGAGTATTTGGCATATGTAAAGAAACGTACCGAACGTGAACGTCAGATAGACCACCAGGTAACGGGAGTTTTCTCAGGCTCCTACGCTATCAACCCGTTTACTGGCGAGGAGATTCCTATCTGGATTTCAGAATATGTACTCGCAGGCTACGGAACAGGAGCCATCATGGCTGTTCCTGCTCACGACAGTCGCGACTATGCCTTTGCTAAACATTTCAACTTGCCCATAATACCTCTTATCGAGGGTGCTGACGTCAGCGAGGAGAGCTTCGACGCCAAAGAGGGTATCGTGATGAACTCTTCAAGCGACAAGTTCTCACTCAACGGATTGACGGTGAAGGAGGCTATCGCAGCAACAAAGAAGTTTGTTACCGAACAGGGACTGGGACGCGTAAAGGTAAACTACCGTCTTCGCGACGCCATCTTCTCACGTCAGCGCTATTGGGGTGAGCCGTTCCCCGTTTACTACAAGGACGGAATGCCCTATATGATTCCTGAGGATTGTCTGCCTCTGGAACTTCCTGAGATTGACGAGTACAAGCCGACAGAGTCAGGCGAGCCACCTCTCGGACGCGCTAAGAAATGGGCTTGGAACACAGAAAAACGTCAGGTGGTCGATGTTTCTGACATCGACAATAAGACAGTCTTCCAACTGGAGCTGAACACTATGCCAGGATTTGCAGGTAGCTCTGCTTACTATCTGCGCTACATGGATCCACATAACGACCAGGCGCTGGTAAGTCGTGAGGCCGATGACTATTGGCAGAACGTTGACCT
>ODAJ012157998.1_pt1 | contig 31638 bp, 51 predicted proteins | sample 1539241 | NCBI WGS metagenome assembly ODAJ01 (sample SAMN02144231, study PRJEB22623) | gut metagenome | biome: sheep rumen | host: Ovis aries | place: New Zealand
TGTTGCTTGACGCGCAAAACCCAAAAAACGCAAGAACCCGAAATTAACCGATAAAACCGTTAGAAAACCTCAAAAACGCTGTAATAACGCCGTTTGAACGGTGCAACAAAATGCAACGAATGAAATGCTGTCAAAATTTGGTGTCAAAAAAATCGCCCCGGATCAGCCTTAAAATAGGCAGGTCCGGGGCTTTTAAATTTTATGCGTTCTATTCCGTTTGAACGTTTTAAACATCGTTTTAAAAGTGCTAAAACGCCCATAAATACAGCGTTTTAGCGTTTTTAATATTAAAACGACAGCTTGAAAATACCGTTGTTGGGATTGCTGGAAGTGCTTCTATTTTTAATGGGAATATGGGAACTAAATCTCAGTTTAATGGGAAGTAGTTCCCATTAAACTATACGGCTGCTGTCAAGGACCCCTAAAACGAGCCCTCGACAGTAAACTTCACTGTATTCGCTTAGTTTAATATTTTCGTATTGTTCGTTGTGAGAAATAAGGTAATTGCCGCCGAATTCTTTCACATATCCGGAGCCATCCAGGATAAAAATACCGATCTCACCAAGCTCAACGGTAGGCTGTGAGCGTATCAGAATGATGTCCCCGTCATGGAAATCCGGCTCCATGCTGTCTCCGGAGACACGGAGAGCATAGTTTGCTTCAACAGTCAGATCATCTTCCACTACCTCGATCATCGTCTTATCACAGCTGTCGAGGTATACGCCTGTTCCTGCGCTTACTGGCAGCGAATAGATTTCTATAAAAATAGTATTTTCAGGCTCTTCCAACACCTTTTTAATGGCTCCAGAAAGTGCCTTGGCTTCACCTTTTACAAGACCCTTATTCATAGGGCTTAGTTCCTTATAATATGTAAGCAGCTCCTGCTCATCTTCATCCAGCTCCTGTGAAGGTGATCTTTTTTCTTTGCCAAATAACAGCACGTCAGTCGGTACGTTTAATCGCACCGACAGCCGCATAACTATGTCGCTGTTGGGTGTAGCACCTTTTTTCCAGCCTCCTATAACGCCTTTTGTTCCTCCACATTCAAGTACAAGTGGCGTTATTTTTATATCTTTATCATCACATATCGCTTTTAAATTATCATAAAACACACAAATCACCTCCGTACAATTTGTGCAATAAGACGAAAGTAATTTTAATATTACTAAATGGCTTGACAAGTAATATTAAACGTACTATAATATACAATAGTAGACCCACTATGCGCACTTATCCCAGTCTACTATAGCAATCATACCACAAAAACGGTTGATAGTCAACAGGAAAGGAGGCGAAAACAGTGAAAATTATTGTAAAAGGCACCGCTAAAGAAATAGCCGACCTCGTATTGCAGTTACAAGATCGGCAAGAGCAGTGCTCTGATGATTATGAAGACAATTTAATGAAGCATTATCTTTCGACTTCGCTTGACCTACAGAAAATAAGACCAAGCTGTCATCGGCATCAGTCTTCTTCTGAGTCTTCTGAATCGTCAAATTTGTAAAGACTTGAAAAACCGTCTTTTAAAACCGTGCTTTCCATATCCCAATCGCCAATATCTATTCCCGATTCTAAAAGGACTTCTCGAAGCTGATCGTGATACTCCATTATAGAACCCATGATCATAGCTGCGATTATTTCCTTTGCATATTTGGTTTGAAGGATATAAGGAAATCTAAGTGATCTATACTTTTCTATGGATAACGGTCCATCAGACTTAGCTTTCTCTGCCACGTTACCGGCACAAGCTAATCCACTTGTAAGAACATCGTCATATGAAATCTGCATACTCTTTCACCTCCCTCCAAATTGATTATATCACACAATTTCAGATAGGTAAAGAGGCAAAATTAAAAAGGAGGAACATCTATGCCCACCAACACGCCAATTACCCCGCAAATGCTCACCGCTGCCGCTGAGATCGTCGGCAACGTCGGAGAGCTGCACAATATCGAGATCGACAGCACGCTTGACAATGTATCCTTGTACATTCGCACCAAGCCCGTGCATGAGGACGAGTCTGTTGCCGCCAAGCTCTACCGCTGGAACTCGAAGACAGAGAGCTATTGCTTCATCAAGAATTTTAAATACTGAGGAGGCTGCTCTATGGGAATGATACACGATATTGACCGTAAGCGTATGCTTGCTCCTCACCTCTATTACATAATGGTCACAGCGGGCTTGGAGATCACGGACGTTACCTACACGATAGAGGAAGGGCATGAATGCTACACGGTCTCAATGAAGAACGGTGCGAAATACCGCATTAACGTATCGGCAGACAGCCCGATAACTGCTGTATACGAAGTCATCAACAAGATGAGATTCAAATAGGAGGCTATAATGGAAGAAAATGCCAAGCAGAACGTTCTGGAAGCGTTCAACGAAGTTAAGAACACCGGCTTCAATTCCCTCGACGACGCTGTGGAAGAGCACGGAGCCGCATATGTCTTTGACGTATGGCTCCGATACATAGGAATAGTCGGTTACACCAGGGACATACTTGCAGCTTTAAGCGCCGTGGGTATGCTCGATTACGAGGAGGAATGGTAATATGAGCGACGCAAAGTTTGTGGCAATGCTCGTCATTTTCACGATAGCGTTTTTTGTAATGCTGTCACGCACATGGACAGAAGCTGCCGTGCTGGCTGCCCTGCTCGCATGGGGGCTGTATAATGACTACCGGTACGGAAAACTGGAAAAGCGTTTCCGCAAGTACAAGAACGCATACAACTATATGCTGCAAGATCTTATTGAGGAGAGTGATAAACATGACGATAGGAGCGAACATTCGGAACAAACGAATTCAGCGGGATCTCAGTCAGAACGAGCTGGCGAAGCTCTCCGGAGTGAGCAAGCCGATGATAAGTGCTATCGAGAGAGATCAGCGGATCCCAACGGTGTTGGTAGCACAGAAGATCGCACGAATATTAAGATGCACCGTGGACGAGCTGCTTAAAGAAGCAAGCTAAAATATAAGCCGAAACAGCGGCACACGCCGCTGTCTGCAAGGGGTTGACCGCCCGGCACTGATGATGGCAGGTCAGAAAGGAGCGTGAGGATATGGACTATTTAACAGTCGCACAGGCGGCGGAATTAAAGGGGTGCAGTGACCGTTATATCAAACAACTCTGCAAGGATGGCAAGCTGCATTGTATAGTCGAGATCAACGACCGCAAACGCCCGAAATACATGATACCGGTGTCATCGCTCCCTGATGACCTGCAGGCAAGATACTACGACCGCCAGCGCCGTGAAGCAGGCATCGAGCCGGAGCTTAAAGCACCTTCAAAAGAGTCTAAAAAGACCGTTAAAAAGGTGTTTGAGGACTTCTCCGAAGTAGAGCGTGAGGAAATATCGGCATGGATAAACGTCCTGAACGAATGGCAGGAGTGCCGCCGAAGATATAAGAAAAAGTCCGAGGCTGATGAGCTGTTCATTACAAAATACCGCCTTGAAAATCCGGAAGAACCCATAAGCATGGATATTCTCTACCGCAAGTGGGCGGCATATAAGCAGAACGACCTTGCGGGGATCCTCGGAAAGCGCGGTGGATCCAATAAGGGGACAAGCTCTATACCTACGGAGCTGTGGGATTACTTTAAGTATCTCTACCTCTGCGACAGCAAGCCGACAGTTTCCCGCTGCTATACGCTGCTGGGCGACTGGACAGCAGATTTCTATCCGGAGTTAGTCCCGTTCCTGCCGGCGGAGCGCACATTTAGACGGCATATAGATTCAGATATACCTCTTGCTGTACAGATATATATGAGAGAGGGCGACAAGGCTATGCGTGACAAGTGTATGCCTTACATAAGCCGAATGTATGACAAGCTCCATGCCAACGATGTCTGGATCGCTGATAACCACACCTTGGATATCCAGTCCTATGACGATCTTGGCAAGACGCACAGACTATACCTCACAGCGTTTCTGGACGCTAAAAGCGGCGTACTGGTAGGCTGGAACATCACCGACTCACCTACATCACAGTCAACAGTGCTTGCTCTGAGGCACGGCATCAAGCGCTTCGGTATCCCGAAGCTGATCTATGTCGATAACGGACGCGAGTTTTTGACCTACGACATAGGAGGCAAGGGTCACAGATCGCGCAGATCCAACGAGGATGAGATAATACCCCCGACAATACTGCAGCGGCTTGACGTTGAAATGCGTAATGCTATCGTAAGAAACGCAAAGGCTAAGCCCATCGAGCGCACGTTCTCTACCGTTACTGCACAGTTCGCCCGTATGCTCGAAGGCTACTGCGGCGGAACTATTAAGCAGCGCCCGGAGAGCTTGAAGCGCCGTATCAAGGAAGGCAGGCTGCCTTGTGACTTTGAGGTGCGGGAAGTGCTGAACGACTGGATAGACTATGAGTTCAATACTCAGGACTACGGCGGGTCCGAGGCTAAATACAGCGGCATGAGCCGTATCGATGTATGGAATCACGATATAAAGGCAGCAGGAGTTCGTAAGGCTGCCGAAAGCGATCTGAATCTCATGCTCATGCGCTCCACGAGGATACAGAAGGTCAAGAGAGATGGCGTGTTCATCACCATCGGCGGCGAGAAGCTGTGGTATATGGACTATGAAAGCACATATCAGCATCTTGGCGAAGAGGTGTATGTGCGTTATGATCCGGCAGACCTCAGCTCCGTAAGGATATACGACAAGGATGACCGCTATCTGTGGACATGGAATGTAGCCGACGCTCTGATGCAGGATTACATCACAGAGCAGAAAGAGGAGCTTTCGGACGCTATCGCTATTTCGAGGAATGTTGTCAAGCGCATAAAGGCGGATTCCAAGGAGATCGCAGCGAGCATATCTCCCGAAAAGCGCATAGATCTGCTTGATATGTCTGTACGCAGAGCGCACAAGAACAAGGATCTGTTCAAGATCGAAATGCCGACCAATATAATCCCGATCAGAGCCGACGAGCCTACGATAGAACAGCTTGAAAAGGCAGCGGGCGCTGAGACGGTTACTATTGATATACACAAAATGAACCGTAATACGGAAAAACGCAAGAAACAGGAGGAGTGATCATGTTTGAATTTACAGAGACCCAGCGCTGGGCGCTGGACAAGTTTGACGAGCTGGCAGCTCAGCTGAACAGCGCAAATCAAGCTGCGACGAGGATTGGTATGTCGGGAGGAACTATCTCCAGCATCAAGAATGGCACATACAAAGCCGACCCCACTAAACAGCTAGATAAGCTGATAACGTACTTTAAGACAAAAGAGGAAGCCGCAAACCTTACCTCTTACGATCCCGATGTCTATGTCAAGACCTCTATCTCGGATAATGTATACAGCATTATCCGTAACTGTCACCTGAAGGGCGGGCTTGCAATAGCCTGCGGCGATGCAGGTATCGGTAAGACACGGGCGGCTAAGCAGTACGCAAAGGATTATGAGAGCAGCTGCATATGCATTACCGTTAATCCGTGCATTAAGTCCCCTAAGTCGGTGCTCAAGCTTCTCGGGAGCAAATTCAATGTTTCCGCTAATTCAGTAGACGAGCTTTGGCTGGGTATCGTGGGGAAGCTATCTGACGGAACTATCATCATAATAGACGAAGCGCAGCATCTTGGGATAAAGACTATCGAAACGCTCCGCAGCTTCTCTGACTACTTCGACGGCAGAGGGCAGACGCTCGGTATATGCTTCATCGGGAACCAAGAGACAGTCGGCAGGCTCGGCGGAAAGCAGAAGGCGGAGTTTGCTCAGATCAGAAACCGCACCAAGCAGACCAAGATATACAGCAGTAAGCAGATAAAGCGTGAGGACATGGAGCTGCTTTTCCCTCAGCTGATCGGCAAGGATATGGAGCTCGACTTCATGCTCAAGGTGGCTCACAGTCCCGAAGCTATCAGAGGAGCCGTAAACCTCTTCTCAAACGCCTTCGACAACGAGGACATCTCCTACAAGGGACTTGTAGGAATGGCAAAATACATGGAAATGGCGGTGTAACCATGAAAAGACCTAAGAAACCTACAAGAGCGCAGAAGCTGATACTTTCATACTATCATCTGAAGCCTGAGACATGGCTCGTTATATCAGAGACCGACAGCACGCTGGTAGTCATAAACCGCTATACCGATACGGTGAGAGAGCTGAACACCGAAGGCTTAGACCTGCGGTCTGAGTTCAAGAACAAAAGAAGATGATCCTTTCCCGGAGCACTGCTCCGGGTCTGTAATGCAGCCGCCGATCTGAGCGAACGGCGAGGGTCACAAGCCCCTAATGCAGAGTGCAGACATTGAAAAGAGGTGGAAAAAATGCAGGAAAAAGAAATCATGGAACGCTGCAGGCTTAAATTTGAGACGCACAAGGCGAAGCTGTTGTATGAAGATGACAGGTTTTTTATACTTGACTGGCGCAGAGTAGACGGCAGCGTAAGCTATTACGTCAATTACATGGTAGACAAAAGGCGCGGCGTACTCACCGTAACCGGAGACCTCGGTGAATCTATTGCAGTATGGTATAATTCTGTAACACCTGAAAAGCTGAGTAGTTGGATCAGTGATATCGGCTACTACATCGATAAGATAAAGTGTTCGTCAGACCTTTATACATACGACAGTGATGATGTCATCAAAGATATGAAGCAGTATATCAGTGATGAGACCATACAGGAATATGTTGAAAGTCAGACCCTGTATGAGGATTCTGAAGAGGTTTGGGAAGCCTTAAAGGAAAACGTCGAGCATTCCGTTGAGCGTACTTCCTTCATTCCAACAAGCGAGCTTGTCGAAATCATCTCCGATATGGACGATGATTATTGGGATTGGATAGGAAGCTGCGGAAGACGTATAGATCTGCGGGTATATCTCTGGGCTGTCGGATTTCAGATGGCTATTGAGCAGTTGAAGGAGGAAGTAAAACTATGCCAAAAGTAGGAGAAAGGTATATTATAGAGCTGTCGGAAGAACTAAAATCGGCAGATGATAAATACTACATGATTAAGGGTATCGGAAACACAATGATTAGTACTTACGAAGTAAGTCGCCTCAAAAAGTATGAGCGTGATGACGAAGCCTATCAGCGCGGTCTCGACGAAGCGTGGGAGGCGGCGGAGAAGGTCCTAATGCTTGAAAGCGAGGAACTTAAAGAGATATTCGATGTCATCTATGAGGAGGAGGTATTTGGGAACTTTACTCCCGCCAAAGCCATCGAAAAACTCCGCGCCTACGAGGAGCAGAAGAAAGCCGAAGACGAGATAAAGGTCGGGGATGAGGTACTTGTAGAACACTCCTCTCATATCGTTCGTGGTGTAGTTGCTTTTAAGATCAATGAAGAAGTATATCGATTGATTAAAAGCGAGAACGAGCGGAATGATTTATTTGTAAACTATCCAGTTCGCAAGAAGTACATAAAAGGGAAGACAGGTAGACACTTCCCGCAGGTCGCTGAGCTTCTGGCGGCGTTGGAAGGTGACGGCAATGACTGAAATAAAGGGATGTGAGTACATAGTGCATTTTACCGAGTATAGTACCTTGCTGACGGAGCAGAGAAAGCCAAGGCGAGACTGGAAGCTTTCAGGGCGTATACTGACGAGGTGATACGATGATATACATAGTTAGATGGCACGACGATGAAAGCCCGCTGATACAGTGCAAGAGGTACGAGCGGAGAGATGCGGCGCTGAGATTCGCTGAGAAGCTGGACGTTGACTGCATCATCGATACGTACACTGACTACGGTGAGAGGGTGACGGGATTTAATATCTTGAAAAGAGGTGACAGTGATGAGCGACAAAAAGAAGTGCAAGGAGCGCTATGACTGGTATAAGGCTAACGGGATATGCGTAGACTGCGGACGGCGCGAAGCATGGAACGGCGCACGATGCATAGACTGTGCAGGCAAGCGGCGGGAGCGGGCAAGAGTGAGGTATAACGCCTTAAAGGATAACCCCGAGTTCAGAGCGGATCACTGCGAGAGAGAACACAGACGATACGAAGCGAAGAAAGCCGCAGGCATCTGCCCGAAGTGCGGCAGCAGGAGAGCAGAGGACGGCATGGTATTCTGCGGCATCTGCAAGGTAAAACACCGACGGAACATGAACAAGCACAACCATAAGAGCAAGCGGACAAGAGCCGAGCAGTACGACGGCGTTAGCTGTGCGTGGTGCAAAGCGCCCGTTGTCGAAGGGCGGTACTTCTGCGCGGACTGTCTCGATAAGAAGCGCAAGAACACCGAGAAGGCACGGGCAGCAGTAGACTGGGCGCGGCATCCGTTCAGAGGAGGTGCGACATGAAAAACCGAGAAAAACTACACAACCGCGCCCTCTACGACCTCATGATGACGATAAGCCGCAGCAGCCACAAGCTCTGCCCCATAGAGATCGTCGGCGAGCGCAAGCCCGAGTGTGTGCCTGCCCCCGAAGGTCTGGCTCAGACCGACTGTGATAAGTGCCTGCAAAAATGGCTCAATGAGGAGGTAGAGACATGAGACCGATAGATGCGGATACCCTTAAACGGGGAATTGAGATTTTATGCAAAGATAAGAGAGCGAGAATATCAGCAGCGACATATTTTGCACTTGTCGCATTTATCAACAAGATGCCAACCATTGAAGCCGAGCCTGTGAAGCATGTGAAGCATGGGCGGTTAGTCAATAAGGGCGCAGGTTATGTAGAGTGTTCGGTATGCGGACAGATATATACTAACATAGCTGTGCTTTATAAATGTTGTCCTTACTGTACTGCAAGATTTGATGGAGGTGTGAAAGATGCCTAACATAAACTGCTGCCAAACCTGCGGGCAGATATTCGAGACAACCGACGGATACGAGGGCTACTGCGAATCATGCAGAGCAGCTCAGCCGAAGGGAATGGAAAAGACCTGCGTGAGCTGCGGCAGAAAGTATCAGACTATTCAGGTCTTTTCTATCTACTGTCCCGAATGCAAGGAGATACGCTCAAAGCGCTGCAAGATATGCGGCTGTGAGATTGAAAACGGCGGCGGGAACAAGAAATACTGTTCCGAATGCGCTAAACAGATGAACAAAAGCAACAGCAGGGATAACTTTAAGCTGCACAAGGACCATTCCGCTGCCGCCAGAAGCGCGGAGAAACGCAAAATGAAGCGCATGGAAAGCAGCGGACTGACTCTGCAGGACGCGGTAAAACTAAGTCAATTAAGCGGACACAAGATAAGCTATGGTAAGATCATAGAGAAATACGGTGATATGAAGTATGATGTGGCATTAATGCTCATGCAGAGCCGAGGCGAGGTCATATCATGAAAAACTACACCTGCCGCGACTGTATTCGCGGTAAGAAATGCCTTGAATGGTCAAGGCTTATGCCCTGCAGGGATTTTAAGCCGTATAAACCTATTAAACCAAGAAAGGAAGCTGATAGAAATGACCAAACACAAGAAACTGACACGAGCCGGAGGGGTGACTATCCCGAAGGATATGAGGGCAGCGACGGGGATCCTGCCGGGGATCGCGGTGGATCTGAATGAGACCGATGACGGCATCCTCATCAGCAAGCACGTTCCGACCTGCTGCTTCTGCGGAAGTCCCGAAAGAGTGATTTCGTTCTTTGACTCCGAGATCTGCGCAGACTGCGTGGAAGTTATGAACGAGGAGGTGCAGAAAATTGCTGAGTAATGCCGACGAGCGCATCAGGCGCTATAAAGAGATCAAGCAGGAGATGGCGACCCTCAAGGAAGAGGCTGCGGGTATCGAGGCAGAGTTTTTGAAAGCTATGGAAGGCGATCTTGAGGACACCAAGTACAAGTCGGTAAGCTATTCCGATGGCGAGGGTAATAAGGTCACGGCTACCGAGGCTGAGAGCCTGAAGGTCATTTACCCGAGCTATCTCAAACATATCTTCGGAGAAGCATATAAGGACGTTGTTTCCGAGGAAACTACCTACAAGCTCGCCGCAGGAGCTTCCAGAATGCTTACGGCGATGTACAACAAGGAGTATCTGAGCGGCGGTTCGGTAGATGAGCTGATCGCTTCGCTGGGTCTTGAGGACAAGGCTGAAAAGGCGCTCCTCAAGAAGCTGAAGGGCAAGAACTTTGACACAGACGTAAAGAATCTTATGAAGCTCGGCGGTCTGAACGAAGCCGACGCCAAGGAAAATGCTTACCTCATAGCCGAGATCACGGCATGGAATGACTTTATGAAGTTGATGGAGCTGAGCGGAAAGACCTCGGAGCAGGACATCAACGACGCTCTGAGAATGATAGACGGAGCTGTGACTGTAGAGCAGACAGCCAAGATAAAGATAGACATAGCCTAAGAAGGAGGGCGGCAGTATGGCAACTAAGGAGCAGATAAGGAAGATATACGCACTGGGCGGCGAACTGGGGATAAAGGGCAAGGGTCACGATGACCTGCTGCATGAGCTGATCTACGGCATTACCGGCAAGGAATCGGTCAGAGAGCTGAACGACAGCGAGGTCAGAGCGGTACTTTCGGAGATGTACAAGCGGAAGCCTGCTGCCGCCAAAAGAAAGAAGTCGGATAAGGAGCCGGGCGACAACGGCATGGCGACAAATGAGCAGCAGGCTCTCTGCTGGAGATACTGTTACCGCCTGAAGGAGCTTGACCCGAATCCCGAGTCGGCAGATGTGTTTGAACGTCTTGCGGGAGCGATAAGGAAGGTGTGCGGCACTAACATGGTACCAAAGACCGACCCCTTCCGCTGGGTCGATCAAGACAACTGCTCAAAGCTGATAGAGCAGCTAAAGCGATATGTAAATACAGCCGAAAGGCGGGCGAAAAGGCAGGGTGAAATGAGTGGCTGAGCTTGACATCATATATGAGGACCTTAGCGAAGATCAGAAGCAGATATGTGACTGCATAGGGGTAGACGCTTATGCAAAGCTCGTCCTTCTGGTGGACGGCGATGACATCTACATACCGAAGATAGCAGCTGTATCCCGTTCCTCCAGAAACGCTGCTATCATAAATGATTTCAACGGTTACAACTACAAATACCTGTCTCAGAAGTACGGTCTGACAGTGCGGACAATCCGCAGCATAGTAGCTGACAGCACCGTTGAAAAGCGTAACGCTCCGCTTGAAGGTCAGATCACATGGGAAGATCTTTAGTGAAATTTCCTGCGGAAACAGATTCCTGTACAATACACATTAATAATGGTATCATTGTTATAACGGCAATGATACCATTTTTTATTAGGGGGTGTGCTTATGAATCATGATACTCTGAATGTGATATTATCAGTCCTATCATTCCTTGTTACCTGCGGACTGGGAGTTATAACATACTTCCTTAAACGAGTTATGGACGAGCTCGACCGATGCAGGAGGGATATCGACGACATGAAGAGCCGATATGTCCTCAAAGACGAGTTTGACAAGGCTAAGTCTGATATTACCGAAGTCAAGCAGAATTATCTTACCAAAGAGGATTTCTATCGGGAGCAGGTCAAGACAGAGCGGAAGCTCGACAAGATAATGGATATCTTAATGCAGATGAAGGGAGAGAGATAAAATGGACATGGACAAGCAGATGCAGCTCATTAAGGCGGGAAAATTTAAAGAAAACAACGGAAGCGTCATGCGCTCGGTGAACATCATACGTCATCAGTACCACCCCCTCAAAGATGTCAAGTACGCTCTGCCGTACATCAGTGAGGGTGAACTGCTCGACAGCATAAACTTTCTGCATGAAGCAGGATATATAAAGCTGCGCAGCACTCTTACCAAGGAGCCTGCATCACTCGCAGACTTCAGCTTTGAAGACCTTGAAGCCAAGCTTACCGACAAAGGTATAAGGCTTTTAGCAGGCGGAATAACAGATTCCTGCATTGTCATCTAAGGGGGCGGTCTTATGAGCCGCAGAAAACACAGCAAGATCGACAAGCTCCCACCTGATATAAAGGATACTGTTGAGGAGATGATCCGCGCCGACTTTACCTATGCTGAGATCGCGGATTATATCTTGGTTCAGACCGAGATACCGATCTCAACAGCATCTATTTGCCGGCACGCCCGCAATCTCAATGAATCTATCGAAACGCTAAGAATGGCGCAGGAAAACTTCCGCTGCATAGCCGAGGAGCTTAATCGCTATCCCGATGTAGACACGACTGAGGGTATCATCAGACTGCTGTCACACTACGTTCTGGAGAGCATACACAACACTCCCGAGGAGATGTGGAAGTCCATAAAGCCCGAAGACCTCATCAAGCAGGCTACGAGCCTTGTGAAGGCGGCAAGCTACAAAAAGAACCTCGACCTGAAGAACGAGGAAATCTTGGACGCAGGCTTCGAGCAGGTCAAAGCGATGGTATTCGAGGCAATGGCAAAGGAGCGACCCGAGCTTTATGCCGATGTGGCTAAGTTCCTCGATGAGAAACGAGGTGAGACCACATGATCTACACTCTGCACGTTCAGAGCGGAGCAGAATCAACTGTTCTGACTACACTCAGGAAATATGGGCTAATGGCATATGCTCCTAAAAGGAATATGCTTATAAGGCGCAAAGGCGAATGGAAATATGAGCAGAGCTATCTGTTCCCGGGATATATCTTCATCGACGTAAAGCTGACAGATGATATATACTATACCGCAAAAAACACCGCAGGAGTCATACGGTTCCTCGGAGATCCGACTCCGCTGTCATGCTCCGAGCAGAAGCGCCTGCAGTGGATAATCGGCAGCGAGCTTATCGGCATAAGCCGAGGGGTCGTGAAAGACGGCGAGCTGATCATCACCGATGGCTTGCTAAAAGGCAAGGAAAGCCAGATCGTGAGCTGGAGCATACGGCAGAAACGCTGCAAGCTGAGGTGCGAGATCAACGGCAGACCTCATACTTATTTCGTTTCGGCAGAGATAACAAGAGCCTAAACAAAATATCGGGTTGATCCGTCCCCGATACGGAGTTTCGGCTTACATAACGGCAATGGCGGGAGGTCGAACGGAAGATCTCGCGAATGGCGAAGCTATGCCCGCTTGATACATCGTTCAAGACCCCCATTTTATGCCGTTTAAATCGTTTTAAAAAGCGCAGGGGTAAAACTGTACCCCTATATCATAAGCCCGCTTAAAACGCCTTAGATTTCGTTTTTGGCAGAAAGGAGACCCGAGACATGAACCCCAAGAAGAAAAAGGCTGTGGAACTGCTGCATGAAGCAGTCAGCAGCGCCCGTGATGATAAACAGGATAAAGACATTCAGAGCCTCGGAGATCTGTCCAAGGCTCTTTCTGCTGCCAAAGATAAGACAGAGCAAAAGAAGCTGGTGAAAGACTTTGTGGACAACCATAAGGAATTTCACAAGTTCCTTGAGGAAAACCCCGACTTTGTCAATTCGGAAGCGGAACGCGCCCTGCTTGAGACTGCATTCGGTGCGGAAAGCGTTACCGAGGAGGAACGCACCGACAGCAGAGGACGCAAGTCGTATAAGCGTACCGTGCATCGGAACGCTCCTAACCTGAACGCTCTGCTCGAATGGCTGCGGAACAAGGATCCCGAGAACTGGTCTCCGAACCCGCAGGCAGAACCCGAGCTGGAGGATACATCGGAGCTCGAGGAGGACATTTATGGCAAGAAAAAGCAAGGCTCCTAAGCGAAGGAAGTCTATCGGATACAGCTTCGGCGATAAGCATAAGGCGTATATAGCCGCCAGCGAGGGCTGCTTTGCAAATGTAGCCGAAGGCGCAGTAAGAGCCGGTAAGACAGTGGATAACGTGTATGCCTTCTGTCATGAGCTGAAAAGCACAAAGGATAAGGTACATCTTGCATCGGCTTCAACACTGGGAAATGCAAAGCTGATCCTGGGCGACTGTAACGGCTTCGGGATAGAGCATTACTTCCGGGGGCAGTGCCGCTGGGGAAAGTACAGAGGTAACGAAGCACTTATTATAAAGGGCATAGATACCGGTTTTCGCGAGCGAATAGTGATGTTCGTGGGCGGAGCGCTGTCCAACAGCTGGACGAAGATACGAGGTATATCCATAGGAATGTGGATAGCTACCGAGATAAACCTGCATGACAAGCACTTCATTCAAGAAGCCCTCAACCGTTCTATCGCCGCTCTTAAGCGTAAGTTCTGGTGGGACCTGAACCCCGGTACTCCAAAGCACTGGATATATACGGAGTTTATCGATGAATATGACCGCAAAAGCAAAGCCGGAGAGCTTCTCGGCGGCTACAATTACGAGCATTTCACGATAAACGACAACATCAATATCCCCGGGGAGCGCAGACAGGAGATAATCTCGCAGTACGATCACAGCAGCGTGCAGTACAAGCGGGATATTCTCGGTATGAGGCTCGCCGCTGACGGTCTCATCTTTCCCGACTTTGCAAACAACACCGATAAGTATCTGCTTGACTCGGTGGACAAGAGCAAGATCACATCTATCCAGATCGGTATAGACTTCGGCGGCAACAAGTCCAAGACCACCTTTGTGGCTACCGCCTTCATGGAGGGCTTTAAGGAGCTTATCGTAATCGCCGACCACAGGATAGAGGGCGGCAAGGGAGAGATAGGACCTAAAACGGTCTATACGGAATTTATAGCCTTTGCAAAGGCTCTATATAAGGAGTATAATCCCCTTTTAATAAAGATAGCATGGGCTGATAACGAAGCACAGACGATCATCAACGGACTTAGGACGGCAAGCAGGAACGCAAGGCTTATGCTTAGAATAGCCGATTGCTACAAGGCTCCGGTCAACGACAGGATCGCAGCTCTGCTCACGTTCATGGCTGACGGAAGATTTCATGTGCTGAAAAGCTGTAAGCACGTTATCGGAAGTCTGTCGGAACAGGTGTGGGACTCAAAGATCGAGGGCGAGGACGTCCGGCTCGACGACGGCACCTGCGATATAGATACGGCTGATGCGCTGGAGTACAGCTTCAGCAAGTTCATCAAGATTCTTTTAGCGGTAGGAGGTGAAGGCACTTGAATACATGGGTGATAGACTGGATAAACAAGAAATACAGCTGTAATATATCGCAGAGGTATTACGAAGCTATCGAAGAATGGAAGCATTGGTGGAAGGGATTCCATGAGCCATTTCACCGAATACGGGTATCGGACGGCAAGAAGACCCGAAGCAGAGATATGTATACCATGAAAATGGCAAAGAAGATCTGCGAGGACTGGGCAAGCCTGCTTATCAACGATAAGACAAAGATCGTTATATCGGACGATCATACTAATAACTGGTTACAGGGAGAGAACGAGCTTGGCGGGGTGCTGGGCTCAAATAACTTCTGGGAGCAGGCTAACGACCTTATGGAGCGCATGATGTATTCAGGCACCGCTGCAATAGTTGTAGGGCTGAGAAACGCCCGATTTGCAGATGACGGAAGGCTGCTTGCGGATCCCGACAACAGAATAGACCTCGACTACATATCAGCCGAGAATATTATACCGCTTTCATGTGATAACGGAATCATTACGGAAGCTGCGTTCTGCTCAGACGTTTCCGTAATGGGTCGAAGAAAGCTGTATTTGCAGATACACAGGCTTGACAGCGGAGAATATGTTATCGAAAATCACCTTTTCGGTGTTGATGACAAAGGCAGTCTGCTTAAAGAGGAAGATCTCCCCGATAATATTCCCGGGGAGATACGCACCGGCTCGTCGGAGCCGTGGTTTGCGATCTGCAAGCCCGCTATTGTCAACACATCGGATATATCGAACGGAATGGGCTGTGCGGTTTTTGCCGATGCGATAGATAACCTCAAGGGTGTTGATATTGCATACAATAACTTCAATTCAGATTTCTGGCTTGGTCAGAAAAAGGTTTTTATCAATAAATCACTGCTTGCAGAGATGGAAAGCGGTGATACCATCACTCCCGATGATGTCAATCAGCAGCTGTTCTATACAATAGGAACAACGATAGGCGACGGCACCGAGAAACAGCTCGTTCAAGAGCATAATCCCGATCTGAGAGTAGATGCCAACGAAAAGGGCGTGCAGGCTCAGCTTGACTACCTCAGCTTCAAGGTCGGCTTCGGTACTAAGCACTATCAATTCAACAACGGCAGCATAGTGACCGCTACTCAGTACACGGGCGACAAGCAGGATCTGATACAGAATGCTCACAAGCACTTTATCAAGGTGGAGAGCTTTCTCCAGCAGCTGGTTCGGACGCTGCTCTACATCGGACATGAGTTCATAGATCCGAGGATAAAGACCGATACAAAGGTCGATATCCAGTTTGACCAAAGCCCGCTTATCGACGAGAACGCCGAGCGCTCCAGAGACCGCGAAGATGTGAATGCAGGTCTGATGATGGCTTGGGAATACCGTGTGAAATGGTACGGCGAGACGGAGAGCAAAGCACGGAAGGTGCTTGACGGTATCGAGTCGGATGATGACCTCATGGGATTCGGTGAGGCGGGTGATGAGTAATGCTCACACCTCAGACGCTGAGCCGCTTGCCGGATCCGCTGGTCGATCTGGTAAACGAGCTTCAGACCGAGATCATACAGTCGATAGCCAAGAAGCTGACAAAGGCGAATTATCTCACTCCCTCCGCCGAGTGGCAGCTCTACAAGGCGGCACAGCTGAGAATGTCTACCGCCGATGTCAACAAGCTGCTTCGCAAGTACACCAAGCTGTCAAAGCGGGAGATCGCCGCACTGTACACCGAAGCCTGCAAGCAGGCGATAAACAACGACGCTAAGATATACCGCTACTACGGCAAGGACGCTGACTCCTTTACGCGCTCGGTGGCGTTCTCCAATTCTCTGAAAGCGGGCATTAAGAACGCTAACGGTATGTATGAGAACCTCACTCGCAGCATGGTGCAGTCGAGCCGCAAGACGGTCACACACCTTATGGATAAAGCATATCTAAAGGTGCTTTCGGGCGCATTCAGCCAGCAGGAGGCGATATACAGCGCCGTCAAGGAGCTTGCCGACAAGGGTATACAGTCGGTCACATACCCGAGCGGTCGTACCGACTGGGCGGACGTGGCTGTCCGCAGGGCGGTTATCACAGGTATCGGTCAGACTACCGGCAGAATGCAGCTCGACCTTGCAGAGGATATGGGTACCGATCTTGTCGAGGTTACAGCACACTCGGGAGCAAGACCCAGCCACGCCGAATGGCAGGGCAAGGTTTACAGCATATCGGGCAAGAGTAAGAAATATCCCTCGCTCAGAGCTGCGACAGGCTACGGTCACGGGGACGGCTTAAAAGGCTGGAACTGTCGGCACGACTTCTTTCCCTTCTTCGAGGGCTTGTCCGAGCGTGCAAACTTCCCTGTAGATAAGGAGGAGAACCTTCGCGAATACGAGCTTGAACAGAAGCAGCGTGGCATGGAACGGGCTATCCGCAAGAGCAAGCGCGGGCTTGCAGCTCTCGACTCTGCTATCAACAGCACCGACGATGAGGAGCTGAAAGCAAAGCTCCAAAGCGACTTCGACCGCAAGTCGAACACTCTGAAACGTCAAGAGGCTCGACTTTCTGATTTCTGTGAAAGCAACGGACTGCTGCCGAGGAATGACCGCACAAGGGTTATCGGCTTCGGTAGGAGCGTATCGCAGAAGGCGGTGCATGGGAATAAAAAATATTTGGCAAAACAGCTTGACAAATCTATAATAAATGGTACAATAGATAGTAAGAAATATGATGATATGCTAAAGAAAAGACAAATTGTGGACGTTACAACACTTGATCCAAAACATAGGAGTTTACCGATAAAAGGTGAGCCGGGCAGTATTGTTGATTTGGTTGAGAACGGCACGGTTATGCAGAGACGAATATTCGGGTATGATGGTAAAGCTATCGTTGATTTTGATACTACGGATCATAATCAGCCAAGTCAGCACCCGACAGGAGCGCATAAACATATTTTTGATTATTCTAAGCGAAATCCACATGGACCACACAGAAAAATTTCTGACCAAGAGTTGGAGATGAATCAAGATATTATTCAGAAAGGGGTGAACTATTTTGACGAAGAAAGAATTGATTGAACTGATCGACACAAGCGGTGACATAATGTTCGATTGTGAAGATAAACACTATACCATTCTCACTTGGACTGATGAGGGAATATTCATAGGCGAACAAATAACTGAGACTCAGAAAGAAGATCGCCATGAGTATTTCGAGACTGGGGAACAGCTCATATCAAAGTTCCTCGTAAATGGTATACCTCTCGGAGACTTATGCGATAAAATAGTAATTACATTCAGTAATTAAAAGCTCCCACCAGCTGGGGGCTTTTAATTTTGGAAAAAGGAGTTGATACCATGATAAAAATAGGCAAATCCCCGCCCGGTATGACGGAGCAGGAGATAAACGAATACAGGGAGATCATGCGGGAACGCTATCCCGAAATAAAAGATGGCACTCTGGATATTGAGATCGAGCGTCAGCCGGACGGCGAGGAATACGTTGACCTGAAGCTCTCCGAGGATCCCGTTCCGTTCCAGAGGATACGACGCATCACAGGCTATCTTGTGGGCGACCTCAAGCGTTTCAACAACGCTAAGTACAGCGAGGTCATGGACAGAGTCAAGCACGATTTCCTGCGAAGCTCTTACAATTAAAACGGTAATTTAACGCTCTGAAAGGGGCGTTTTAATTATGCTTAAAGATATTAAGACGCATGGTCAGAGGCGTTTTGATATAAATGCACATCACAACAAGTCTGCCCTCATAAATCATTTGAAAGGATGTTGATAAAATGGAACTGAAACAGTTAACAGAACTCGGTATACCCGAGGAACAGGCAAAGCAGGCGCTGGAGCTGCACACCGCAGAGCTGACAGCCGAACAGCAGAAGATCACAGATCTTACAGCTCAGCTGGAGACAGCACAGAAGAACATCGGAGATCTCACCGATCAGGTGAAGAAGTTTGACGGCGAGGACATCGAGGGTCTGAAGCAGGCGGCTAAGGACTGGGAGCAGAAGTATAACGCCGATGTGGCTGCGCTCAAAGTCGATAATGCCCTTGATATGGCACTGATCGGAGCTAACGCCAGAGATGTTGGCATCGTCAAGGGACTGCTTGACCGCTCTGTCATAAAGCTGGGCGATGACGGCAAGCTGACGGGCTTCTCCGAGCAGCTTGAGAAGCTGCAGACCGACAAGGGATTCCTCTTCGGCGGCGATGAGCCTGCCGATACCGGCGCACGCATCGACACGGGACTGCGGCACGGTTCCACAGCGGAGGAAATAACGACAGCACAGGCGAGAGCCGTAATGGGTCTGCCTGTTGAAGGAGGTAATAAGTAATGGCTAATTCTATCGCAAAGTTCAAGAAGTACATCGATCTGCTCGACGAGGTTTACACGCAGGCTTCCTGCACCGCCGTTCTTGACGGTGACAATGCACTCGTAAAAGCGGGAGCAAACGCCAATGAGATCGTCATTCCTAAGATCAGCATGGACGGTCTTGCCGATTACAGCCGTAACAGCGGCTATGTCAAGGGTGATGTCACTCTCACTATGGAGACCATGACCTTCGACTATGACAGAGGCAGAAAGTTTGACGTAGACAATATGGACAACGAGGAGACAGCGGGCGTAGCCTTCGGCAAGCTTTCCAGTGAGTTTGTACGCACCAAGACCACCCCTGAACTCGACGCATATCGCTTTGCAAAGTATGCGGGAACTACCGGCATCAGCAAGGTAGCTACCGGAGCAACTCTTTCGACAGGTGCAGATGTACTTGCGGCAATAGTAGCTGCTGCGACTAAGCTCGATGAGGACGAAGTAGATGCAGATAACCGCTATCTGTTCATTACTCCCACCTTACTCAATCTTGCTCTCAATGTCGATACTACCAAATCAAAGGCTGTACTTGACAGTTTCGCAGGCGTTATAAAGGTGCCGCAGACTAGATTCTACACAGCTATCGACCTCAAGGACGGTACTACCTCCGGCGAGGAAGCAGGCGGATATGCCAAGGCATCGGCAGGCAAGGATATCAATTTCATGATCGTTCAGAAGAGCGCTGTTGTGCAGTATCCCAAGCATACTGTCAACAAGGTAGTTTCTCCCGAGGAGAACCAGTCAAGTGACGGCTGGATGTTCTTCTTCCGTGCATACGGTCTTACCGATGTGTACGACAACAAGGTAGCGGGCATCTATCTGCACCACAAGGCGACCTAAGGGGGTGTCGGCATGAGAACAGTAGGGCTTATCTTTGATGTGGATCAGAACGGGTACGAGGTCATACCTTCCGGCGAGATTTCCGAAAAAGATGTGATCGACTTCGCCAAAATGAAGATCGATGAGCTAAAAGCGTTTGCCTTGCAGTCCGGCATAGAGCTTCCACAGGGAGCAAAGAAGCAGGAGATAATATCTCTCATCAAGGACAGCATCGTGGAATTCTCCGGCGGTGATGCCTGATGTATGCCGATTACAGCTTCTACACCGGGAGCTATTACGGTTCCAAGATATCCGAGGAGCAGTGGAACTATTACTCCGAGAAAGCGTCAGATTTCCTGTCGGCTTCCTTCGATACCGACAGCGTAACCAACGAAACACTCGCTAAAGCCTGCTGTGCCTGTGCCGAGGTATATTACTCCGAGTATGAAAGCTCGGAGAATATATCCTCAGAAAAGGTCGGCGATTACAGCGTGACCTATTCGGAAACCGTCAGCAAGCAGAGCGGGCTTGTTGACAAGCTGCTGGCAGCTGCCGGCACATATTTTCCTATTGTGGGGTGGTGCTGATGAGGTATAACGGTACAGCCACCGTATGGCACAAGACATCTGAAGGGTACACATCAGCACAGTATCCCTGCTGGTGGCAGGACACCGAGGCGGTCAACATCAACAGGACAGGACTTACAAATGCCGATACGGCAATTGTACACCTGCCGCTTGAAGCGGTGATCGAGAAAAACGACTACATCAAACGTGGGCAGTTTACGGAGGAGTATTCAAGCTCCTCCGAGCTGCTCAAAGCATATAAGCCGCTGAAAGTAACTACCGTAAGCCGTAAAGCATACGGATCGGAACACATGAGACATACGGAGATCACAGCAAAATGAGTAATAATCACATCAAGGTCAAGCTCCATGTTGCTCCCGAAAATGTACTGCTCGCCAAGCGGAATCTCGGAAAGGGCGGTGCTGCACAGAAGTTTGTTGACAGCGAAGTCCTGCGGTGCTCAGATAAATATGTTCCAATGGACACATCTATGCTGAAAAAGTCCGGCACAACATCGACTGTCGTAGGCAGCGGCATGGTTCATTGGGATACTCCATACGCTAAGCCCAACTACTATAAAAATCGCGGGCGCGGCAAGCAAGGTACAGCTAAGGGCGGACTCAGAGGAAAACTCTGGTTTGAGCGCATGAAGCCCGACCATCTGCCGGGGATATTGAGAGGAGTGAAAAGGATAAGTGGAGCAAAGTAATACACTTCTTGAAGCAGTCAAAGCATGGGTCGAGGAGTATCCTGAGCTCGGTGAGCTTGATCTTCATATAGATCAGGTCGATGATGATGCGCCGAGCTATTCGGTAGGAACATCGGGACTCATACTCTTGTCCGAAAGTGTTTTAGGTATTCAGACATGGCAGTACAATGCTGTTTTACAGAGCCGTGAATATACGGCTGACGATCTTTCGAGGCTGAATGCCGCTGCCTTTACGGAGCAGTTTATCTTCTGGACAAACGATAGGAATGACGACGATGATCTCCCTGATCTCCCTTCGGGTATGATACCCGAAAGTATATCCGCTGACAACGGTATGCTTCTGGATCTCGATGAGGACGGAGACAGAGGAGTATATCAGATACAGATACATTTGGTTTTCACCAAAGAATGAAAGTGAGGTAATGCAATATGTCAAGACATGATACATACGAAGGCGGCAAGCTTAAGCGCAGCCACGTCAGACATTTCTTAGACGCTACCTTCGGGCTTACTTTAGCTGATGCGTCATGGTTTGCTCTTGGTAAGGATATGGACGATATGTCCATGAATCTCAATGCTCAGACAACTACGGTCAAGAACGTGCTCGATGAGACAAACGTTATCCATGAGGGCTATGAGCCGTCAATGGAGGTCGGTACTCAGTACGCAAATCCGGAGGACGCTATATATCCCAAGGTAAAGGATATAGCCTTCAACAGGCTGACAGGCGATGACTGCAAGACGCTGGGAATGGTCATAACGATCGATAAGGCTAATGGACCTTACGATGCATGGGTCGAGGAGTGTATGATAGTCGTTAACTCCTACGGCGGCAGTCAGAGCGGTGTTAACATTCCGTATACCGTTGTCCCCTGCGGCAATCGTATAAGGGGTACTATCACCCTTGCAGACGGAGTGCCTTCCTTCACCGAAGTCACCCCCTCACAGCAAGTCGGAGGCTAAGCAGTAATATCGGGGCGGGGCTAACCGCTCCGATATTTTATTATTACAACTATGAAAGGAATAGATCATTATGGCTGAAAATGTCAAGCTTTCATTTGATGACGGATACAAAAATATTGAGTTCAACGGAGATCCCGAAAAGGTGATCCGCATAAATCCTACGGACGGTATGTTCCTGAAGCGTCTTTCAGGAGTAAAGGATAAGGCAAAGCAGATAGCCGAGAAGTACGGCGATATTGATCTGTCGGCTCTTGATAGACTTAAGGAAGTCGAAGAAAGCAACGAGCAGGTCAGCGAAGATACATTCGACGAGCTGAAAAAGGCAGCCGAGGCGGCTGCACAGGTCGAGAGCGCTACCCGCGAGCTTATAGACTCGGTGTTTGAAAGCCCCGTCTGCGATATAGTGTTCGGCGAGACGAGCTGCTTGTCTCCTGTCGGCGGCAGACCTGTATATCTGGCTTTCCTCGAAGTGATCATGGGTTATGTCGTTGAGGAGATCAAAAAGAATACTGCCAAGCGGCAGATAAAGGTAAAGAGCTACACCGATAAGGCAAAACAGATAAGCATCAGACCCGAGAGCATAAGCGAGCCAAAAGCAACACCGAAGCCCTTTATCCCTCTGGCTCAGCCCGCTGCGGGCATCGACATTGACTCAATGACCGCCGAGCAGAAGAACGAGCTTTTAAAGAGGCTGCTTTCATGATAGGCGAGCTGCCGCAGGCGCTTGAAGTCGGAGGTGTTATGTATCCGATAAATTCGGATTACAGATGCGCTCTCCTCATATTCGAGGCGTTTAACGACCCGGAGCTGGAGATAGAGGACAAGGCAGCAGCCTGCTTAGGCTGCTTGTACTGTCAGCCCGAAGCTATCCCGCCGGAGCTGATGGAGGAAGCCTACGCGCAAGCTGTATGGTTCCTTGACGGCGGAGATATGCGTCACGGAACATCTAAGGTCAAGACCTATGACTGGAAGCAGGACGAGGCGCTTATCTTCTCGGCGGTCAATAACGTCGCCAAGCGAGAGGTCAGAGAACCGGGCGTATATACGCACTGGTGGACGTTCCTCGGCTACTTCATGGAAATAGGCGAGGGGATCCTCTCGACCGTTATCCACATCAGAAAGAAGCAGGCAAAGGGCAAGCCGCTGGAAAAATACGAACAGGAATACTTGTTTGAGAACCGCAGTCTTGTGGAGCTTAAAAAGCGGCTTACAGAGGAAGAACAGGCAGAGTACGATGCAGAGGAAGCATTCGTAGACAGTCTTTTCAAAGGGTGTTGAAATGGAAGCAATAAAGTGTGAAAAGTGCGGTAAAAAACTGTTTGAAGGCAGTTTTAAGGGCGTAGTAATAAAGATATGCCCGAAGTGTAAGCACAAAAATATTGTAAGAAAATAACGTCCAGCGTACCGAGCGAACCCGTGGCGATGATCTAAGGGAGTGAGGTACGCATGGTTGACGGCAGACTGAATTTTGATACAAAGATAGATACCAAAGGCTTCAGCAAGGGTCTGAGTTCTATTGAAGACCAGATGAAAGACCTCATCTCCCTTTGCGGCAAGGCAGCTGCGGCGATGGGGCTTGCCTTTGGCACAAAAGAGATGATCGAATCGGCGGCTGAGGTCAAGGCTCTTAACGCACAGTTTGAACAGACCTTCGGGAATCTGCAAACGCAAGCACAGAAAGCTATTGACGGAGTAGCAGACAGCAGCGATATACTTGCGACCCGATTAAAGGGCACAGCTACAAAGATATACGCTTTTGCAAAGACCTCGGGAATGGACTCCGCTTCGGCGCTGACCATGATGAACGAAGCCCTGCAGGTCACCGCCGACAGCGCGGCATATTATGACCGCTCGCTTGAGGACACGGCTGAAACTCTCCAGAGCTTCCTCAAAGGCAACTACGCCAATGACGCGGCGTTGGGGCTATCAGCTACAGAGACCACCCGAAACGCTGCAGCGAACAAACTGTACGGAAAGTCGTTTCAGGAGTTGAGCGAGGCGCAGAAGCAGCTGACGCTCTTGCAGATGGTCAAGGACGCAAACGAGCTGTCGGGAGCTATGGGGCAGGCGGCGCGTGAAGCTGACGGCTGGGAAAATGTCACCGGCAATCTGAAAGAAAGCTGGAAGCAGCTTATGGCAGCGGTCGGCGAGCCTATGCTCGCCCTTGCTGTACCGATCGTACAAAGCCTTACCGCAGAGCTTACACAGCTTACGGCTATTGCACAGTCAGCTGCGGCAGCACTCGAAAAGGTATTTGGTATCAATGTAAACAGCGACAGCGGTACGGCTCATATGGCAGACGATGCCGGCAGCGCAGCCGACAGCTATGCTGACATGGCGGAATCAGCCGAGGAAGCAGCCGAAGCCAATAAAAGAAGCCTTGCAAGCTTTGACAAGATCAATAAGCTAAGCGAGGACAACTCATCGGGCAGCTCGGCAAGCAGCAGCGGATCCGGTACGACGACAGTGCCTTCTTCTATGGTGTTTACACCAACTGTGGATACGTCAGATGCAGAGAGCAAATTCGATGAGCTTTTCAGAAAGATAAAGAAAACCGCAGGCGAGCTGCTGGATCCGTTCAAGGACGCATGGGAAAACAAGGGACAGCGGGTGCTTGACTCGCTGAGCAACGAGTTTGAAAAGCTCAAGGGTCTCGGCTCTGCGGTCGGAGCTTCAATATTTGAAGTCTGGACAAACGGCACAGGGCAGGAGGCTCTGGAGCACATTCTCGGGATATTCAGCAACATCAACGACTTTACAGCAAACATCGCCGAGAATCTGACAAACGCATGGACAGAGGACGGTCTTGGTACAGACATTATCCAGCACGCTGCGGACATACTGAACATCATTCTGGATCATTCCGAGAAGATATCAAAGTCATGGGCTGACTGGGCTAAGGACGTTGACTTCGCTCCCGCTCTGGAATCCTTTGACAAGCTGGAGAAATCGCTCGCTCCTCTTGTTGACGATATGGGCGACGCTCTCGAATGGCTGAACGAAGATGTATTACAGCCGATAGCAAGCTGGACTATCGAGGACGCTATCCCTGCCACACTCGATCTGATCTCAAGCAGCATATCCGCACTGTCGGATATATGGAATACCGCCGCACCTGTTGTCAAAGACAGGCTTTGGGACGGATTCCTAAAGCCGATAGCGAGCTGGACGGCAGACAAAAGCATTAAGCTGGTCAAGAAGCTTGCCGACAATATCAAGCAGCTCGGCTCCAGCGTCACCGAGGAAGATGTAAATATTCTGCTCGACCTTGCCGAAGGAATAACCGCTGTTGTACTTGCCTGCAAGGGTGCCGATCTGGTAACGAGTTTCCTGACAGCGATAAGCGGTATGTCCGGCAAGATAGACGGAGCATGGAAAATGGCAACTGCACCTATCGGGGCAGCAGCTGCCGAAACGGGCACTGCAGCAGGAGCCACCCTCGGAACAACCATCTTCGCAGCTCTGGCGGCAGCTATCGCAGGCTGGACGATAGGCAGCATCATCTACGATAAGTGGAGCGAGGAGATAGACAGCGTTCTGCACCCGATCTTCTTTATGTTCGAGGACTTGTGGGACAATATACGAATCGACCTTGAGGAGACATGGGACGAGCTGAGCGACTATTTCCTTGCTATGTCCGAAGGCTGGAAACACGCTATCGAAGAGACAAAGACGTTCTTTACCGAGGACGTGCCGTTCTTTTTCGTCGAGATGTGGAACTCTATCAAGGAAACGCTTTCAGACTGGGGAACATGGTTCACGGCTCGCTGGCTGGATATAACCAACGCTTTCTCTAAAACCGGAACATGGTTCAGAGACAAATTTAACGAGGCTTGGCGGAACATCAAGTCTGCCTTCTCGTCTATCGGCTCTTGGGCACGCTCGTGCTGGTCTGATATCAAGTCTGCCTTCTCGAAAACCGGAACTTGGTTCGGCGAGAAATTTACAGTCGCTTGGGGGTCTATCAAGTCTGCTTTTGCAACTACAAAGAAGTATTTTCAGGATCTCTGGACCGATATCAAGGCACCTTTCCTCACAGTTGCAACTTGGTTCCACGATAAATTTTCGGAAGCATGGAAGAAAGTTAAGGAGGTCTTTTCAACTGGCGGGGACATTTTCAACGGCATTAAGGACGGTATTGCAGATGTGTTCAAGGACGTAGTCAACCACATTATCGACGGTATCAATACCGTTATCAGTGAGCCGTTCAATGCTATCAACAGCGCACTTGACACGATAAGAGATTTTCCCGGAGGATTTTTTAGCGATATTCCCTCGCTTAGTATCCCCCAGATACCCCGTCTTGCCACCGGCACCGTAGTGCCAGCCAATTACGGAGAGTTTTTGGCGGTGCTGGGTGATAATAAGAAGTCTCCGGAGATCGTAGCTCCCGAAACAGCCATGGAGCAAGTATTCGAGAGAGTGCTTGCACGGCATGACCTCGGAGGCGGAGATATAACCATCGAGAACGTCTGGAAGGTAGACGGACACAAGCTGCATCGTGAGGTAGTCAAGGTCAATCGTGAAGAAGTACGCAAGACAGGTAACAATCCTCTTGCAGCGACTTAAGGAGGTGTGATGCTGCATGGTAGTTTTAACTGATGTTATCTTTGAGGATTTTAACGTCACGCTCCCGCCTTGCGCCAAAGGCGGTATACAGGTGTCTCCGCAGCAGATAATGTCGGACAATGCGGGCAGAAATGCCAATACAGGCACCTTCTTTGGTGATGTAAAGGCTGTTAAAAACGTTGTGACACTCAGCTGGAACAAGCTGACCGAATCGGAGTTTGAGATCATCGACAACTGCTTGAACAACTTTATCAGCGATCACAGAGTGACTATGAGGCTCAGACCTTCTGAGGGCTATGTTACGCGGCATTACTATCTTGCAGCAGGCTCTTACACCTATACCACGGACGTGCAGCGTAACGAGCAGGTGCTTTACACCGGAGTTACAGCTCAGCTGATAGAGAGGTGAGTTCATGTATACGATAGATAATGCTGAAATATGCGCTGCTCTCGACGCTGACAGCCGCTGTTTCCGGACTATCCTTGATTTCGGCAGCTTTTTTATCTCGGGCGATGATGTCGGCAGGATAAGCATTAATGGCGGAAGCGTTCAGGAGGAGCTGCCGTGTATCGGTGATGTGGTATCGGCACAGGCGGAGATACTGGTCATGAATATCCCCGACGGGATCACAATGGAAGGGCTTGAGTTCAGAGTATACATATATTGTATATCGCCAACGGGAATATCTTTGCGAGGCACAACACACGCTCAGCTTGCAGATGTAAGTCATGAATTTTTGAGCAGATTTACTCATGCTCAGATAGCCGAGCTTGGAATCGGCGGCTTGCCGTTCCTTCCTATCCCTCTCGGGAAATTTACCGTGCTCAAATGTCGTAAGGGCAGCGACTACTACACGCTAACCTGCTCGGACAGGCTTCACTTCGCCGATAAAAAGTATGTTCCGAGGATAAGCTTTCCGAACAATTCCAATGCAGTTGTAGCTGATATTTGCAATCAGCTTGGAGCAGATACCGATATGTCGGAATACTCGGCGGCGTATCTGAAGGACTGCGATGACAGATATATCCTCACTTCCGACGGAAAGCGCCTGCTGCTCAGTACATGGCAGTTTGATATACCGTCAGCTCCGCAGGGGACGATGAGAGAGGTGCTGTCATACATTGCCGCTATGCGAGGCAAGTTTGTTGTCATAGATAGGTCAGGAACCATTGTACAGCGCTGGTACCTTGCCGACGGTCAGAGAGAACTGGTGCTTGGAATGAACAGCGACGGAAACACAGACGGTACGAACTGCCGCATATCTGAGTTTGATTTTGGTGAGACAAACATCTCCGTGTCATATCTGGTCTGTCATGTTGATGATAACACCACATATACTTCGGGGTATTCAGGAAACAGAACGATGGAATTTGACTGTCCATTCATGACGCAGGCACGACTCAACAAGCTGCGGCGGGACGTATCTATCCCAAGCTATACACCGTGCGAGATGACACAGCAGCTCGGAGATCCACGCCTCGATGTCTGGGACGGCTGGAAGTATAACGGAGACAGCGCATATACTACGCTGCTTATGCTTAATATTCAGATGATATGCGACGGAGGATTGATGATAGAGATAAGCTCCGGTGGAGATACGGACACCGAGTCCTATGCCGGAGGACGTTATTAGGAGGGATATTTATGGCAGATATTGAAGATTACAGCTTATCGTTTGAAGGCAGTGAGGTGGAAACACTTTTGCAGAAGATAAAGCTAAGAGTGAGTGGTCGTGCAGGTATAGTTCAGGGAAATTACAGACCATATCCACCAAGATATTCTGTAACAATAACAGATTCTAAGTTTTCTCTTTTTACTTCTCCAATATGCGTAGTAAGCGTTGACATGGGTGGTGATACCAGTTCGGACGTATATAAGCTCAAAGATGTGGTTGCTCGAGGCATAGTTGATACCAATGCAGGCACCTTAACTCTTGAACTTCGTACATCCAATACTGACTTATTAGGTGCAAAGACAGCATATGTGAACTACATTGTAACGGAGGCGGATATATGACTACAACAGAAAATTACGGTCTGAAGAAGCCGGAAGCAAACGACCTTTACGGCGATTTTGTGCCGGGTGTTTTTGCAGAGAACATGGACAAGATATCCGCTGCCTTCGGCGGTGTGAAGCTGTGCAAGATCACCCAGAGCGAGTTCGATGCTCTAGAAACAAAAGACGAAGATACACTGTATATCGTAATGCCGGATCCGGAGGTGTCTGTATGACCGAGACAGAAAACTTTGGACTTAAAAAGCCCGATGAAAATGACCTATACGGTGATTTTGTTCCGAGTATTTTTGCCGATAACATGGACACTATTGACTCAGCACTGTTTGAATTATCGCAGAAGTCCGGAATCTCAGCCGGCTATTTAATAAGTATTTTCAGTGGCACAACAGCTACTACAGCCGGAGCACTGACAAATATAGAATAGGAGGTGTCTATATGACCGAGACAGAAAACTTTGGACTTAAAAAGCCTGATGAAAATGACCTATACGGAGACTTCGTACCGGAGATATTCGCCGAAAACATGGATAAGATAGATACCGCCTTATATGAGATCTCGAAGAAAAGCGGCTCAAAAACATATGGTGCAGGTATTATAGTTGCCTTTGGAACAGCGGATGCTCCGTGTGGGGCTGCCACAACATTATAGTAAGGAAGTGATCAAATGACTGAAACTGAGGAAACGAGAAGAGAACTATTTATAAAGGAATACCTCGATACGCTTGACACGGGAACTGCCGCGATACTTGCAGGGTATACCATTAATAAGGCAAGAGAAAAGGGCTGCGCCGAACTGGAGCGCCCGATAGTAAGCAAGATCGTTGATATTGAGCTTGCGAAGGAATACAAGCGCAACGGCATGAACCGTGCTCGTCTGATGCGTGTTTTGGGGAATATTGCTCTGCTGGATCCGACAGATGTCATTGACGAGAGAGGAAACATAAAGCCCGATGCGTCGGCAGATGACCTTATGTGTATCCAGTCGATAGAGTATGAGAATACTCCATACGGGCTTCGGAAGAGGATCACCTTTGCCGACAAGACAAAAGCTCTGGAGCTTCTTGCCGAGCTTATCGATTAGAGCGGCTCATGGGGACGAGAGATATATCCCGTGAGCACGGTCTTTGTATTTGGTGCTTTGAAAGGAAAGCTAAACCCGGAGCGAGCTACTGTGACGAGTGTGCGAACTATCGCTCTTTAAAAGCACGGTATCCCGACATTGTCCGTACCATGCAAGATTACGACTCGTTACAGAACTACTGTCCTGTCTGCATGGATCATAAGGTCATATCTCCGGGAGCTATATGTCCGGAATGCCGGAGACGCAAGGAGGCAGAGGATAAAATAGTTCGGATCGTGCTTGCCGATCGTCGGAGAAAGCACGCTCTGATGGACATTCAGTCGGGAATGATACCGAAGGTCATGCCTAAGCTAAGCATTGAAGAACGCAGGCAATACGGGATATGTACAAGGTGCGGCAAGGCTTTTTCAGCGGAAGGCAGAAAGCTTTGCAGCGAGTGCCTAAATATCAAAGGGACGACAAAAACATACTGGAAAAGACGGGAGGAATGGACATATGAAGGCAGCATTGATACGCTTGATAAAGGTGAAGTCAATAGTTACCATACTGCTGACTGTGACCTTCTGCTATCTTGCGATTCAGGGGGGCATCGGCAGTGAGCAGCTGTTGACGATATTCACAACGGTCATCGCGTTCTACTTCGGAACGCAGACAGTAAAGGAGGACGAAAATGGGAAAGATGATAGATAGTGCGGTAAAATGGATCATAGGAATAGCCGATGATAATTCGCACGGCTACGACCAGCTGAACCGCTGGGGACCCGATTACGACTGTTCGAGCCTTGTTATATCGGCGTTTGAGCAGGCAGGTGTGAAGGTGAAAACCGCAGGTGCGACCTTCACCGGGAATATGTATAATATATTCCTGAAATGCGGTTTTAAGGACGTTACGAGCAGCATAAATCTTTCGGCAGGCACGGGGCTGAAAAAGGGAGATGTCCTGCTAAACAAGACGCATCACACTGCGATGATGATATCGGCGTCACAGATGGTGGAAGCGTCGATAAACGAAAAAGGCACGATAATGAACGGCAAAAGCGGAGATCAGACAGGCAGAGAGATTCACTCCTGCGGGTACTATTCTTATCCGTGGGACTGTGTTTTACGTTATCCCGAAAGCGACGAGCCTGCCGAGCCGGATAAGGTAAGCTATGTAACATACTATGTAAAAGCGGCGGTGAATTACCGCACCGGTCCGGGCGTTGGCAATACCATTAAGGGTACATACTCAAAGGGAACTAAGGTCACGGCTGTAAAGGGTGTGGAACAGAGCATAAACGGCGTGCTCTGGGTGAAGCTGAAGAACGGCTGCTGGTGCTGTAAGAATTATCTGACCACCGCAAAGCCCGGGAAAAGCATTACCGAGATCGCCCGCGAGGTGATCGCCGGCAAGTGGGGAAACGGCGTTGACAGAGTTCGCAGACTGTCGGCAGCGGGATATGATTATTCCGCTGTCCAGCGCGAGGTCAACAAGCTGTTAAAAGGATAACGCTGTTTAAAATCCTCACATTTCTAAAGCCGTTTTAAAAGGTGTTTTGAAACTTTCAAACAGCATTTTAGAATCCTCTATAAAAATGATAAAGCGGTGAGGTGTTCCGATTTTTTGAAACATTTCACCGCTTTTTTGTGTTTTGCTTGTCAATTTTTTGGGTTTTGCTTGTCAAATAACAGT
>ODAJ012172883.1_pt1 | contig 31628 bp, 25 predicted proteins | sample 1539241 | NCBI WGS metagenome assembly ODAJ01 (sample SAMN02144231, study PRJEB22623) | gut metagenome | biome: sheep rumen | host: Ovis aries | place: New Zealand
GTCACCGGCATGCCCATGGTGGAGCGCATCATCACCGTGGACGGCTCCGCCGTGAAGGAGCCCAAGAACCTGATCGTTCCCATCGGCTGCACCGTGCGCGACGTGGTGGAGGCCTGCGGCGGGCTGAAGGAGGAGCCGGGCAAGATCCTCTTCGGCGGCGCCATGATGGGCAAGCCCCAGGAGTCCATGGACGCGGCGATCCTGAAGGCCACCAACGCGGTGATCGTCATGAACCGCAAGGACGCCCAAAAGACCGCTCCCAGCTCCTGCATCCATTGCGGCCGCTGCGCGGCCGTCTGCCCGCTGGGTCTGATCCCCACCGCCTTCTACCGCGCCATGGAGCTGGAGGATGAGGATCAGCGCGCCGCCCTTCTGCAGAAGGAGCAGGTCAAGGTCTGCATGCAGTGCGGCTGCTGCAGCTATGTCTGCCCGGCGCATCTGCCTCTGGCGGAGACCAACACCGCCGCCATGGGCTTTCTCCGCGGCTGGGAAAAGAATCACAAGGAAGGAGGAAAATAAGCCATGGAACAGCTCGTCATGTCCTCCGGCCCCCATATCCACAGCGGCGCGCAAGACAGACGGATCATGCTGGACGTGATCCTGGCGCTGCTCCCCGCGAGCGTCGCCGGCGTGCTCATCTTCGGGATCAAGGCTCTCTGGGTCCTCCTCACCTGCGTTTTGAGCGCGGTGATCGCAGAATTTCTCTTTAACCTCATCGCCCGCAAAAAACAGAGCGTGGGCGATTTGAGCGCCGTGGTCACGGGCCTGCTGCTGGGCCTGAATCTGAGCGTGAACGTGCCCCTCTGGCAGTGCGCGCTCGGCTCCGTATTCGCCATCGTGCTCGTCAAATGCGCCTTCGGCGGCATCGGCCGGAACTTCGCCAACCCCGCCATCGCGGGCCGCGTGTTCCTGCTGCTCGCCTTCTCCGGCACCGTGGCCGGCGGCGCAGCCCCCGCTCCGCTCTTCGGCGCGGCGGCGGACGCCGTGAGCTCCGCGACCCCGCTGGAGCTGCTCGCCAAGGGCGCGGAGGGTGTCCCCTCCCTCGGCGATCTCTTCCTCGGCGTCTACGGCGGCGCCATCGGCGAGACCTGCTCGCTCGCCCTGCTGCTCGGCTTTGCCTATCTGCTGCTGCGCAAGGTCATCAGCTGGCAGACCCCGGTCATCTTCACGGCCGTCGTCTTCCTCTGCTACCTCATCTCCGACGGGGCGCAGATCGCCCTCTGCGAGGTGCTGACCGGCGGCCTGCTGCTCGGCGCCGTCTTCATGGCCACCGACTATGCCAGCACGCCGATCAACGCCAGGGGGCGCCTGCTCTTTGCCCTGGGCTGCGGCCTCATCACCTTCGTGATCCGCAAGTTCTTCGGCTACCCCGAGGGCGTCTCCTTCTCCATCCTGCTGATGAACCTCCTCACCCCCTATCTTGAGGAGCTCACCCGCATCAAACCGTTGGGAGGTGTATGAGATGAACAAAATCAAATCCATCCTCTCGCTGCTGCTGATCTTTGCGGTGTTCGCGGGACTGCTCTTCGGCATGAACGCCATCGCCGGTGAGCGCATCGCAGCCAACAACAACGCTGCGGAACTTGCGCCGCTCTTCGCTGTGATGCCCGAGGCCAAGGGCTTTGAGGCTGTCTATTCCGCGGCCGATCCCGCCGCCTCCGCGCTCCGGGACGTGCCCGCGACCGTGCAGAGCATCTACCGTGAGACCGACGGCAAGGGCTACGCCCTGCGCCTGGCCACCACCGAGGGCTACACCGGCGAGCCCATTGAGATCTCCTTCGGCGTGGACGCCGAGGGCAAGATCACCGGCGCGCAGGTGGACGCCTATCCCGACACCAAGGACATGGGCGTGGAGAGCTACCCGCTCAGCTATGTGGGACAGGATTCCGCTCTGGCGGACGTCTCCCTCGTGGCCGGCGTGACCTACTCCTCCGGTGCCTTCAAGAACGCGATCGCCGACGGCTTCCAGGCCCTGATCGCCAACGGCCTCGTGGCCGAGGGCGTCAAGGGTGAGGAGCAGCTCCTGCGCGAGCTGCTCCCCGTCGTCGCGCCGCACCTCGCCTCCAACACCGAGGAGATCGCCGTGGACGGTGAGACCCTGCTCTCCGGCGCCAAGGCGGACGTCGGCTCCGGCGCTGCTTATGTCGTGAACAACGGCGAGGAGAAGCTGCTGGTGCTCGCCAATGTCGCCGGCGCGCTCAAGGCCTACGACGCGGAGGGCGGCGACGCTACCGCCCGCCTCGGCGACGCGGTCAAGGCCGCTGTCGCGGCCTCCGTCGCCGCAGAGCTCTCTCCCTTCACCGATTCCGACATGAAGCGCTTCCAGAGCCTCACTGCGGACGACGCCGTTATCACGGCGCTGCCGCTCGAGACTGTCAACTCCGTCGTCGGCGCCTACCGCATCGAGACCGCGGACGGCGTGTTCTACGGCCTTGCGGCGCGCACGCGCGGCTTCGCCGAGGCGATCTGCACCTACTATGTGCTCGATGAAAACGGCGCCATCGCCGCGATGACGGCAAACAAGCTCATCCAGGAGGAGGAGTACTTCACGAACTTCGCCGGAATGGATGCCGAGGCTTACCGCGCCGGCTTCACGGGTCTGACCGGGGACAGCTTCAGCGGAGATGAGGCGCTGATCGCCACCGCCACTGTGAGCTCCAACGCCGTGAAGCTCGCCACCGAAGACGTGTTCGCCGCCTTCGCCGCACTCAAAGAGAATGGAGGGCTGGACGCATGAACGAAACCAAAAAGCTGAGCTTTGACCCGATGCTGCTGCTCTTCCTCGGCGCGACGCCCGCCCTGGGCGCGACCGCGGACGTGCGCGGCGCGCTGACCATGGGCTGCACCGTCACCGTCGTGATGCTGCTCTCCGCCCTCGTCATGCTGGCGCTCAAAAAGCTCCTCCCCGAGGGGGCGAAGGTCCCCGCCGCGCTGCTGGTGACCGCGGGCTTCGCCTCGCTCGCCAGGATGCTCCTGCAGGCCTATCTGCCCGCGATGGCCTCCATGCTCGGACTCTATGCCGCTGTCGTTGCGGTCGATCTGCTGGTGTTCAGCCAGGCCGAGCGTCCCTCTGTCAAGACCGCGCTTCTCTCCGGGCTGGGCTTCATCGTGCTGCTCTTCGTGACGTCCGCGCTGCGCGAGCTCTTCGGCGCGGGCAGCTTCGCCGGGCTGGAGATCCCCTTCCTCAAGGAGCACAGCATTTCCCTGCTGCTCTCCGCTCCCGGCGGACTGGTGATCTACGCGATCGTCGCCGCCGTCGTCAACAAGCTATTCCCGGCCAGGCTCTCGCTCGAGGGCTTCACCGGCGCCGCGGCTGCCAATGCCGGGGAAGGAGAATAAGCCATGGATGTGAAAACCGTTATTCTGCTGATCCTCGCGGGCGTGCTGGCCAACAACTACGCCTTTGAGAAGTTCCTCGGCCTCACGCCGCTGCTCGGCTGGGCCAAGAAGGGGCAGAAGCTCCTGGTCATGGGCCTCGCCGTCGCCATCGTCACCCTGCTCGCCACGGCGATCCTCTGGCCGCTGCAGAACCTCGTGCTCGCGCCGCTCGGGCTCGAGTTCCTTAGCCTGCTGTGCGCCGTGGCCGTGATCCTAGTGCTGGTGTATCTGCTTGGGGCGATCTTCAAAAAGTCCTTCGGCGCTTTCTTCCCGCTCGTCGCGCTCAACAGCGTCGTGCTCGGCATGAGCGTCGAGGCGGCGTCCCTCAGCTATATCGAGGCGCTGCTGGCATCCCTCGGCGTGGGTCTCGGCTTCCTCGCTGCGCTCTTCCTGATGTCCGGCGTGGAGAGGCGCATCCAGCCTGACCGTATGCCAAAGGCCTTCCGCGGCCTGCCCGGCTCCCTGCTTGCGGCCGGCATCATCTCGATGGCCCTGCTGGCATTCAAGTAAACCAGCCAAAAGGCAAAGAAATGCCCCACGGTATAAAAAACCGTGGGGCATTTTTATATCCTTGCCGCGTGGCGCGGCCTGCCGTTCACCCGCGCACGGGAGCGGGCAGCGCAGGCTGCTCCGAAGCGGCCGGCGCCTCCGGCTGGCGGCAGGTAAAGAGGATGACCTGGCGCTGCCTTGCGATCTGCTTGAGCAGCTCGATCGCCTGGGCGTAGCGCGTCTCGTCGAGGTTCACCAGCGCGTCGTCGATGATGAGCGGGCAGGGCTCGCCCTCCGGGAGCGCCAGCTCGCAGACCGCCAGGCGCACCGCGAGATACAGCAGGTCGAGCGTCCCGGCGCTGAGATATTCCGAGTCGCGCGCCACGATGTCGTCCCGTGTGCGGGTGCGGGCGGTGAAATCGCGGTTCAGGAGCACATCCTCGTAGCGCCCGCCCGTGACGGCGGACATGTACCGGGAGGCGACGCGCCCGAGCTCCGGCGAAAAGCGGCTCTGGATCTCCGCGTCGGCGTCGCGCAGGGTTTCCACCGCGAGGGAGAGCGCGTCGTACTCCTCCTGCAGCTGGTCGTATTCCTCGCGCATAAAGCTCAGGCTCGAGGAGAGCACCAGGGGATCGCCGAGGGTGGAGAGCCTGCCCTCGAGGCTCGCGATGCGGCCGGAGAGCGCCTCCACGTTGGCGCGCGCCGCGGCCAGCGCGCGGCCGAGGCGGGCGGCGTCGCTGCTGCCGGAGCTGAAGTCCAGCGCCGAGATGGCTCTGGCCTCGCGCTGCTCCTGCTGCGCTTTGGCCTCCTCATAGGCGACGCGGCTGGCCTCTTCGGCGCGCATGGCGTGCACGACCTCGGCGCAGAGCGCGCGATGCCGCTGCAGCAGCCCCTCCAGCTCCTCCGCCTCGCCAACCTTATACTTGAGCAGGATCGCCGCGCTCTCCTCGCGGGCAGCGCGGTCGTCCTGGCGCATGCGCAGATAGCGCATCAGCAGCGCCACAGCCGCGACACAGAAGACGCCCGCGGCGATGACCAGGGCGATGGCGTCGAGCGGCGCATAGAGCGCGGCGGCCAGCACCGCAAGCACGAACAGGATCACCGTCGGGATCAGGATGCGCTTGGACGGCGCGGGCGCATTCAGCTCCTCGAGCCTCGCGCGGTCAGCGTTGATCTCGGCCTCGACTTCGCGGGGGCTGCGGTCCCCGAAGGGGCCGGCGCGCAGCTCCGCGCGGCGATGGGAGAGCGCGGCAATGGCCTCGTCATTCTCCTCGCTGACTGCCTTGAGCTCGGCGCGGCCGGCGTTGAGTTCCTCCAGGGCGGCCTTGCGCTGGCGCTTGCGCGTCTCGGTGACGGCGGCCTCGAGCTTGGTGCAGTCGGCGCGCGCCTTTTTGAGCTGCTCCTCGAGCTGCTGCTTGTCCTCGAGCCCGCGGTCGAGATCGTCCAGCAGGCGCTGTGCCTCATCCATGCGCCCCTCGAGCTCGGGCAGCAGACCGCGGCGGTTGGCGCGGCGCTTGCGCTGCCAGGCGCGCAGGCGCTCGTCCGCCTCCGTGTAGGAGGCGGACTCCTCCCCGGTGGAGACGATGGCGCTGATGCGCTTTTCCAGCTCCGGGCTGCCCGTCACGGCGACGGTGCCCTGCTCGACGAACGCGCTGCGCCGGAAAACGTCCTTGCTCACGCCCGTGAGCTCCTCGCCCGCGTTCGTGCCGTTGAGCCCCTCGACGGGGACGGTCGTGCCCGTATAACAGGCGCTGAACTCGCGCATCGGGGCGTTTTTCGTCCGCGTGGCGCGGGTGATGGTGATGTTGCAGTTGTCGGAGGTGAGCTCCATACTCCCCTCCATGGGCGCGCCGGACCACGGCGCGTAGCGCAGCTTGTCCGGAAGGTAGCCGCGCCGCTCGCGCTCGGAGGAATCCACCCCGTAGAGCATGGCGCGGATGAAGGCGCACCAGGTGGATTTGCCGCTCTCGTTGGGGGCGTAGATGACGTTCAGCCCGTCGTGAAAGCGCAGGCTCTCGTTTTCGAGCTTGCCGAAGGACGCCGTCAGCTTACGTATGATCATGGCGTACGACCTCCTCGGCATTGTCAAGCGCGGCGAGGCCCCAGCGGGCCGCCTGCTCGATCCGGCGTTTTTCTTCCTCCGTGCGGGCCTCGCGGAGCTTCTCCTGCAGCCGCCGCAGGAAGAGGCCGCGCAGGGTGTCCTCTTCCGACGCCTCCCAGAGGCTGCGGCGCAGCCTCGTCTCGTCGCGCAGCTGCAGCTCGAAGAACAGCTCGTCGAGATTCTGGTGCAGATGGTTGAGATCCGGCGCCGTCTCCGCCTCGCCGGTGAGCGTGAGGCGGTACACGTCGCAGACCGTGTCGTCCGGCAGCGAGGTGTGGATAGCGAGCAGCGGCTCCGTGCCCGTGACGTCGATCTCCAGCTCCTCATAGCGCCGCTGCGCGATGGATACGGTGCGCAGCGTGCAGCTCTCGCCTTTGAGCTCGACGAGATTCACGGTCTTTTCGCCGGTCTCGTCAAAACCGCGCCCTTCCGGGCAGCCCGGCCAGGAATACCAGGTGTTCCCGGCTTTTCTGAGGCCGCTGGCCTTGTGGATATGCCCGAGCGCCGCGTAATCCACGCCGCTGCGGGCGAGCTCCTCCTCGGAGATGGGGTCATAGAGCGAATCGCGGACCCCGACCTCGCCGTGGATGCACAGGAGATTCCGCATCCCCTCGCGCTTCGGCGCGCTGAAATCCCGCAGCAGGGGGCCGGCGTGCTTTTCGGTGAAGGCCGCGCCGTAGACCATGACGCCCAGCGTGTGCAGCGGGAAGCCCTGCGGGATTCCGGTGCGGAAAACGTGGACATTCTCCGGCAGCTTGAGGCGGGCGTAGGGTGATTTGGGGGAATAATAGTCGTGATTGCCTGGGGAGATGAACACCGGCGCGGGGATGCTGCGCAGGCAGCGGACGAGGTCCTCCCCGGTCTCGCGGTAGGTGTTGTCGCTGTCGAGCAGGTCGCCGCTGAGCAGCACGAGGTCTACCTGCTCGCGCACGGCCAGCTCCGCCAGGGCGGCGAGCAGCTCGCGCTGCTCCTTGCGGCGGATGGCCGCCTTGCCCGCGGGCAGCGCCTCGAAGGGCGAATCCAGGTGCAGATCCGCCGCGTGAAGGATCTTCAGGTCTCTCATCTGAACCTCACCGCCTCTGCCGCCAGGCATTTGCCGGTCTCCGGGTCGATGGTGAACAGGCAGCCCTCCAGCTTCGCCGGGCCGCCGGCCGCGTCGTAGCGCCGGGGCGGATCGCCCAGGAATTTGCCGATGCTCTGCTCCGGGTCGATGCCCAGGACAGAGTTGGCCGCCCCGGTCATGCCGAGGTCGGTGATGTAGCCTGTGCCGTTGGGGAGCACCTCGGCGTCCGAGGTCTGGACATGGGTATGCGTGCCCCAGACCGCGCTGGCCCTCCCGTCGAGCAGAAAGCCCATTGCGCGCTTTTCGCTGGTGCCCTCGGCGTGGAAATCCACGAGGATGATCTTCTCCCGGATCTCGGCCATATAGCCGTCGGCAATGGCGAAGGGATTGTCGGTGTTGGTGTCAAGGGTGAAGCGGCCCTGGAGATTCAGCACGCATACGCCGCCGAAGTCCGTTTGGTAGGCGGCGATGCCGCGGCCGGGGCACTGGGGGCCGAAATTCGCCGGGCGGAGGATGCGCGTGCGCTCGGCGAGATAGGGCCGCAGTTCCGTGCGCGTCCAGGTGTGGTTCCCAAGGGTGATGACGTCCACGCCTGCGCGGAAGATCTGATCCGCTTGCCGCGGCGTGATGCCGACGACGTTGGCGTTCTCTCCGTTGGCCACGACAAAATTGATCTGCTGTTCTTTTCGATAGTCCTTCAGGCGGCGCGTGAGGATATCCAGCCCCGGTTCTCCGCAGATATCTCCCACCGCCAGGATTTTGACGCTCATATGGTGTCCTCCCTTCTCAGGAAGTCGGTTCAATTTTCTGTATAAGATATTGTACCACAATTTCCCTGCGGCTATCAATCCTTTCCGGGCATACTAAGCTCAGATTTTATAAAAGGAGGATCGCGCGATGGAGAAGAACAACGCCGCGCTCGCCGCCGGTTTTGCCGCCGCGGCAGCCTGCGCGCTCGGCATGGCCGTGCTGCCGCGCCGCATGCGCAGAAAGCGCAGAGCCATGAAGCGGCTCGGCCGGGTGGTCAACGCCGTCTCGGGCGTTTTGGGGCTGTAAAAAAAAGTTTTTTTCCCTCTTGCATTTTCTTTCCGGTTGTGCTAATATAATCAGGCTCTCATAGAGAGACAAGATGCGCTGTTAGCTCAGCTGGATAGAGCGTCTGGCTACGGACCAGAAGGTCAGGGGTTCGAATCCCTTACAGCGTGCCAAGAAGCGGGATACCCGAATGGGTATCCCGCTTCTTGGCATATTTCAGCGAAAGTAAGGGATTCGAATCATGACCGAAAGCCCCGGTGGGGCTTTCATCGACCAGTGCGGACACTGGTCGATTCCTTTATCCGATTTTCCCGTCCCCCGCAAGGGGAAATCGGATGCAAGCGAATCCCTTACAGCGTGCCAGAAAAAACGACATGTTTCGACATGTCGTTTTTTCTGTTCTATTCGCCTTGCGGCGAGTTATATTTGCTGCGCAAGTGATATTGGTTACGCCAGTGATATTGGCTGCGCCAGTTTGGGAGGCAAATAGAATATCACTGCGAAGCAATATCACTCATCACGCCGCGAAGCGGCATTTCACTTATCTTTCGAGGTGTGACTATGTCCGACAGCATATTGCGTGAAAAGTCCAAAGATTTTGCCAAGCAGATCGTTCTCGCATGTCGCAGGATCAAAGCCGAGCAGCATGAGGCAGTACTGGCAAACCAACTTCTCCGCTGCGGAACGAGTATCGGCGCCAATATTCACGAGGCGCAGTATGCACAGGGGACAAAGGATTTCATCTCCAAGCTGGAAATTGCTTTGAAGGAGTGCTATGAGAGCGAATACTGGCTTGAGCTGCTGCATGAAACTGGATTCCTTACAGATGAAGCCTATCAGCCTCTCAGAACTGATTGCGGTGCGATCCGGCGTATGCTAATTGCGTCTGTCACCACAGTGAAAAAGAATAATGAGCAATAAGCATCTTTAGTGTAAAGGTTAGCCAAAAAAGCCACTCCATTCGGAGTGGCTTTTTTGGCACGCTGCGCGTGAAAGATCCGCTTCGCTCAAATTTGGCGAGAAGGGAATCCCATCCCCTCCCGCGCTCAGCTCATGCGGGGCGGGGCGCGCTACGGGGTCTCGCCGGGCGCATCCATCTTGGAGCTGAAGCTGAGCGCCACATCCTCCGGGATCTCATAGAAGGCGCGGAAGAAGACCTCGCGGTTTGGCCAGACTCCCTCGGGATCGGGCATCCAGAGCACCTCGGGATAGGGGTAGGCGGGCAGCACGATGCTCTGCGTCCTGCCCTCGCGGGCCTCGCGGATGAGCGCGAGGCGCTCCCTGCTGCATTGGCCGACGGCGGCGTAGACGATACCCCAGCGCAGCACAGCGGCGGCCAGCGCGGCGCAGAGCAGCCCGACAAGGAGCTTTCTCCCCCGTCCGGCGAGCCGCTCGCGCAGCAGCCAGCCAAGCGGCAGGCAGAAGAGCAGCAGCAGGAGATAGGGCGTACTGTAGATGCGGCCGCTCTGCGCGCGGAAGAAATCGGTGATGCGGTAGCCGTGGACATTGGTGAAGGCCAGCGGCGCGACGAGCACGGCGGCTGAGAGCCAGAGGCCCGCCAGCAGCAGCGCGAGCGTCCTGTGTGCGCGCAGCAGCAGCGCCGTCTCCAGCAGCACCCAGGCAAAGAACGCGCAGCCGAGCAGACCAAGCAGACCGAGGCCGAGCGTGGTCTCCGCGAAGGGCAGCGCGCGCAGCCGCGGCAGGGCGAGATAATACGCTGCGAAGAGCAGGTTCCCTGCAAAAAAGAGCCATCTGGCGCGCAGAGCCTTGTCCGTGAGCAGCAGTGCGCTCAGCAGGAGAAGCACCAGCCAGACCAGCACGCGGCACTCCTCAAAGATCCCCGGCACGAAGCAGAGCGCGACGCGCCGCAGGCCTCCCAGCAGGAAGCGCAGCGGGTGGCCGGGCTCGTAATCGAGCAGGTCGCGTGTGGCGTCAACGGCCTCGCCAGTCTCGATGAGCGTGCCGTAGATGGGGCTGCTGAACATCACCACGGTGCCTGCGATGACGCCGAGCAGCAGCGCGAGATACGCGTCATGCCATCTGCGCCAGCGCAGGATGCGGTAGACATAAAGGCAGAGAGCGACGAGCAGCATATAGAGCGCGGCATTCTCCAGCAGCAGCTGGACGGCAGCGCCGAAGAGGAACAGCAGCACGGGCGAAAACAGCAGCTCCCGCGGCGCCTCCTCCCGCAGGAAACCGACCGCTGCCGCGCGCAGGAACACCAGCAGTCCCAGCGCGAGGACGATATAGTTGGCAAAGCCCGAGACCCAGCCGCAGGTCTGCTGCCAGACGGGCGTGGGCATCAGGAGCAGGAAGAGGCCGCCCGCGGCCAGCGCGGCGAGGGAAAAGCCTTCGTCCGGCCGCGCGCCGTTTTCCGCCAGCGGCAGCACGCTCTGCAGAAAGCGCAGCGCAGCGACGGGGAGCAGCGTGAAGGTCAGCGCCATGACGAGATCCTTGAGCAGGACGCTCCTCGTCAGCGCGACGATGATCAGATTCCCGACATAGCGGCTGTTGATGCTCGCGGTGAGCAGCTGTTCAATGCCGTTGGAGAGCCCCCAGTCCCAGTCGTCATGCGTATAGGGGATCTGGGCGGCAAGCCAGAGGCAAAAGGCGAACCAGGCCAACAGGAAGAGCAGGCTTCCTCTGCGAAGCTTTGCGGATTGATGCATAAAAGGCCTCCTGAGCGCTCCGCAGGGCGGAACGCTTTCTGAGATGATGGCGCCTGTGCGCCGGATTATCTCGCGTGCTTTTCGAACCAGTTCGTGATCTCCGTCAGGCGGCGGATGCGGTGTTTGGGCTTGCCGGAGCGGCTGAGCTCATGGTTCTCCCCGTGGAAGAGGCACATGCGCGCCTCTACGCCGCGCTCCATCAGCGCAGCGAGCATCTGCAGGCCCTGATCCTGTGGGCAGCGGTAGTCCTCGTCGGAGTGGATAAAGAGCGTCGGGGTCTTGACATTTGCGGCATAGGCCAGCGGCGAACGCTCCCAGAGCTTCGCAGGGCTGTCGTAGATATTCGCCGCGTTCTGGTCGGGCGCGAAGTAGAAGCCGATGTCCGAGATGCCGGAGAAGCTCAGCCAGTTGGAGATCGAGCGCTGGCTCGCCGCGCAGCAGAAGCGATCCGTGTGGCCGATGATCCAGTTGGTCATGAAGCCGCCGTAGCTGCCGCCGGTCTCGCAGACGCGGGCAGGGTCGATCTGCGGATAGGCCGCGAGCACCGCATCGGCAAAGTCCATAAGGTTTTCATAGTCGACGGTGCCGTATTTGCCGCGGATGTCCATAAAGGCGTTGTCGCGCCCGTCGCTGCCGGTGGGGTTGCAGAAGAAGACGAAATAGCCCATGCCCGCCCAGAGCTGCATCTCGTGCACGAAGACGGGGCCGTAGACCGTCTTGGGGCCGCCGTGAATGTCGAACACGGCGGGGTAGCGCTTCGCGGGGTCGTAGTCCTTCGGCAGCAGCACCCAGCCGCCGATCTCCGTGCCGCCGCTGCGGACGCTGAGCGGCCGCGGCTGGGCAACGTATTTGTCCTCCAGCGCCTTGCTGTTGAAATCGCTCAGGCGCGTGAGCTCACCGCTGGCCAGGTCGAGGCGGTAGAGCTCCTGCAGGCGCATATCGTAGAGCGCGACGAGCAGGGCCTCGTCCCCGGAGGCGTCAAAGCAGTCGATGCTGCCGGGCCTGGTGAAGACCGGCGCGTCGCTGCCGTCGGCGGTGAGGCGGTGCAGCACGCAGTCCCCCTCCCGTGTGGTCAGATGCAGGAGGCTGCCGCCGTTTTCCGCCGCCTGGCGTCCGCCGCCGAGGCGGCAGTCGCTCCCGACGGAGCCGTACATGCTGTACTCCTCCTCGCGCAGCACGCTGAGCGCGCCGCTGCGCGGATCGACGCGGTAGACCCAGGCGTTTTCGTTGAGGCCGAAGCGCTTGCCCTCGGTTCCGAAGATCCAGAGCTCCCCGTTCACGGCCTCCATGCCGTGGAAGGAGATCTCCTCGTTTTCGAGCACAGTGCGCGTCTCGCCGCTGCGCCAGTCATAGGCGCGGAGCGTAAAGCCCTTGAGCGGCTGCTTGACGGCGCGGCGCTGCACGGCGTAAAACAGCTCGCCGCCCAGCAGGCAGCTGCCCTGCAGATCCTCCGGCAGCTCCGTGAGGGGCTTGACGGAGAAGGGCTCCTTCGTCACGACAAAGAGCCTGTCGCGCGAGCCGTTGATCACGCCCTGGCCGTTGAACCAGTAGGGCAGCTCGTCAAAAACCTCGTAGTCCTTGTCCTCTTCCCGTTCCTTTTTGGCGGCCTCGCGTTCCTTCTCGTCGGCCTGCCAGAGATCCGGGCGCCGCTTGTCGACCGAGCCGGACACCGCAAAGGTATTCTCGTCGAGCACCTTGAGCTGCCCGGCCGCAAAGGGCAGGGTGAAGAAGGGCAGCGCCTCGCCGCCGCGCAGATCCAGCACGTACCAGGAGGAGAAGGCGTCTCCGGCCTCGGCGCGCTTTTTCTCCTTCGCGGAACGCGCGGCCGGGAAGAGGATGCGCTGAGAGTCGAGCCAGACGAAGCTCCTCTCCATGCCGAGATCGGTCAGCTGCTTGAGCGCGCCCTTTTCATAGAGCCAGAGCCGCGCCTCATAGCTGTTCTCCTCCTCGTTGGCCTCGGAGACGACAAAAGCCGCCCTGCTCCCGTCCGGCGCGTAGCGCAGCGCGGAGAGAAAGCGGTAAGACAGGATATCCTTGAGTTCTACAGCGTTCATGGTTCTCCTCCGTTTTTTCTGTTTTTCTTGCTCCAAGAATAGCACAGCCGCGTCCCTGCGTCAACGGAAAAGGGGCTGCGCTTTTTCCTCCCCGACGCTTGAAAAGTGGGACATTTTGTGGTGTAATACATATAGATCGAGCAAAAACCGCGGATCGCCGCGGAGCAAGGAGAAGGCTATGGAGCTCACCAAAATCGTCATCACCGGCGGCCCCAGCGCGGGCAAGACCACAGCCATGAGCTGGATTCAAAACGCGTTCACCAAGCTCGGCTATACCGTGCTCTTCATCCCCGAGACAGCCACGGAGTTCATCAGCGGCGGCGTCGCCCCCTGGACCTGCGGCACGAACCTGGAATATCAAAAGGTGCAGATGCGCCTGCAGCTCGAGAAGGAGCGGCTCTTTGAGCAGGCCGCCCGCACGATGCGCGCCGAGAAGATCCTTCTGGTCTGCGACCGCGGCGCGATCGACAACAAGGCCTATATGGACGACGCGGAGTTTTCCGCCGTGCTCGCGGACATCGGCATGACGGAGGAGGAGCTGAAGCTGCGCTACGCCGCCGTCTTCCACCTCGTGACCGCCGCCAAGGGCGCGGAGGAATTCTACACCTACGCCAACAACGCCGCGCGCTACGAATCCGTGAGTCAGGCCGTCGTCATGGACGACAGGCTGATCGAATGCTGGGGCGGCCACCCCCACCTCTATATCATCGATAACTCCGTGGAGCTGCGCGAGAAGCTGCGCAACCTCATCGTGCGGATCGCCGGCTTCCTCGGCGTGGATCCGCCGGCGGACTACGAGCGCAAGTTCCTCATCGCCATGCCGGATCTCGAGGCGCTTGTCAGGACCTACGGCGCGCGCCGCGTGGAGATCGAGCAGGCCTACCTGCCCACCGTGGACGGCGAGCAGCTGCGGCTGCGCAAATGGGTGGAGGACGACCACGCGATCTACTACAAGACCCGCAAGCGCCGCGTGAACGGCTCGCGCATCGAGGTAGAGGAGCGGCTGACCCAGAAGGTCTACTCCCATCTGCTCGAGGAGGCCGGCGCCGAGCCCCCGCTGCGCAAGATCCGCTTCAGCCTCAGCTATCAAAAGCAGCTCTTCCAGCTCGACGTCTATCCCTTCTGGGACGACCGTGCTGTGCTGAAGATCGAGCTGGACGAGAAGGACGGCGAGGTCGCCATCCCGCCGGAGCTCCGCGTGCTGCGCGAGGTCACGGGCGAGCCGGAATACAAGGACGCCGTCCTCGCGGTGGATCACCGTGAGGAGCTGTGATCCTGCATCCTCCAGCAGGACAGCATGAGGGGACTTCCCTGCAGGAAGCGCGCGTCTTCCAATCTGCATAACGCCAGCACGGCCTCCGGGTATGCCCGGAGGCCGTGCTGTTTCGTGCCTTTCTTATTTTACTCTTCCGTGAAGCGGTACTCGGCGTATTTGAAGAAGTGCTCGCCGGCGCGCAGCGTGGTCGAGGGGAAATCCGGCCGGTTGGGACTGTTGGGGTAGAACTCCGGCTCGATGGCGACGCCGCTGTTCTTTTGCCAGGGCGCGTGCAGGCCGGCGCCGGTGTAGATCTGTACGGCGGGAAAGTCCGTATACAGGTCCATGCGCAGCCCCTGATAGCGCAGCGTGACCGCGTGCTCGCCCTTGAGGGGGAAGCAGTGGTCGAGATCCTCCCCCAGTGTCCTGAGCGAGCGCAGGTCGAACCTGCCGCGCACGGGGACCGGCTGCAGCGGGATGAGCTCGTTATCGACGGAGAGAACCCTGTCGGCGTTGACGAACAGCTCATGCGCGAGCGCGTCGTGCGCGCCGAGGTCAAAATAGCTGTGGTTCGTGGGGGCAAAGACGGTGTCCCGGTCGCTCTCCCCCTCGAACTCGATCCGCAGCCCGTCGGGCAGCAGGCGGTAGGTCACCGCGGCGCGGAGATTGCCGGGGAAGCCGTTGTCCCCGTCCGGGGAGAGCAGCGTCAGGCGCAGAGCGTCCTCCTCCTGCCGCTCGACCTCCCAGCGGCGTTTGTCGAAGGCCTCGGGCCCGCCGTGCAGCTGGTTGCGCCCCTCGTTCGCCGGCAGCGTATAGCGCACGCCGCCCAGCGTGAAGGCCGCGCCCGCAATGCGGTTTCCGTAGCGCCCGATGCTCGCGCCGAGGAAGTCCGTCCCGGAGAGGTACTCGTATATACTGTCGTAGCCGAGAACCGTCTCTTTTCCGCGAAACTGCAGGCTTACCAGCGTCGCCCCGAGGTCGCTCACGCGGATGCGGATTGAATCATTATTCAGTTCGTACAGGCCAAAGACGCCGGAATCGTATAGCTTATTCATTTTGAACTCCTCATTTGTACATATTTTACAATTTCCTCTATTGTAACACATCGGATCGTGTTTGACAATTCACAAAATTTCCTTGATACTTCGGGATTTTTGTGTTATTCTTTGCATGGAATCCCATCCCGGCCTACCTACAACTATTCAAGGAGGATTATCATGTTGACCAACGAGTATCTGAAGCGCGTGTATGAAGGCGTGGAAAAGCGCGACGGACATGAGCCCGAGTTCCTGCAGGCCGTCCGCGAGGTCTTTGAGTCTCTGGAGCTGGTGATCGACAAGCATCCCGAGTGGGAAGAGAATTCCCTGCTGGAACGCTTTGTCGAGCCCGAGCGTGTCGTTGAGTTCCGTGTCCCCTGGGTGGACGACAACGGCAAGGTCCAGGTCAACCGCGGCTACCGCGTTCAGTTCAACTCTGCCATCGGCCCCTACAAGGGCGGCCTGCGCTTCCATCCCAGCGTGAACCTCTCTGTCATCAAATTCCTCGGCTTCGAGCAGATCCTCAAGAACTCCCTGACGACCCTCCCCATGGGCGGCGGCAAGGGCGGCTCCGACTTTGACCCGAAGGGCAAGTCCGACGGCGAAGTCATGCGCTTCTGCCAGAGCTTCATGACCGAGCTCTACCGTCACATCGGCCAGTTCACCGACACGCCGGCCGGCGATATCGGCGTCGGCGCGCGCGAGATCGGCTACATGTTCGGCCAGTACAAGCGCATTGTCGACCGCTTTGAGGGCGGCGTGCTGACCGGCAAGGGCATCCCCTACGGCGGCTCCCTGGCCCGCACCCAGGCCACCGGCTTCGGCGTGTGCTACTTCTCCGTCGAGGCGCTCAAGCACCTGCGCAACGACAGCTACGAGGGCAAGACCGTCATCGTCTCCGGCTCCGGCAACGTCGCGCAGTACTGCGCCCAGAAGGTCACCGCCTTCGGCGGCAAGGTCGTCGCCATGTCCGACTCCAAGGGCTATGTCTACGATCCCAACGGCATCAATCTCGACGTCCTGTTTGACATCAAGCAGCGCCGCCGCGCCCGCATCTCCGTCTATGCCGACGAGGTACCCGGCTCCGAGTACCATGAGGGCTGCAAGAACATCTGGAACGTCAAGTGCGACATCGCGCACCCCTGCGCCAGCCAGAACGAGATGGACGCCGAGGGCGCCCAGGCCCTGGTCGACAACGGCTGCATGGCCGTCTTCGAGGGCGCCAATATGCCGCTGACCCCCGAGGCCATCGAGATCGTCAAGTCCAACGGTCTGCTCTACAGCCCCGGCAAGGCCTCCAACGCCGGCGGCGTCGCCACCTCCGGCCTCGAGATGAGCCAGAACTCCATCCGCATGAGCTGGAGCTTCGACGAGGTCGATGAGAAGCTGCACGGCATCATGAAGAACATCTACAAGGCCTGCTACGACGCCTCCGTCGAGTGCGGCAGACCCGGCGATCTGATGCTCGGCGCGAACGTCGCCGGCTTCCTGAAGGTCGCCAACGCCATGCTCGCTCAGGGCGTGGTGTGATAAGCAAAGGAAAACCGCATAGCAATCACAAGGAAAACGGCCTCCCCGCTCCCGGGGAGGCCATTTTTATCCGCTGCGCAAGATCAGAAGATGGGCACGACTGCGCCATTGTAGCTGCTGTTGATGAACTCGCGCACCTGCTCGGACTGCAGCGCGGCAATGAGGGCGAGGATCGCGGGGTCGTTCTCGCGCCCGGCCTTCACGCCGACGAGGTTGGCGAAGGTCTGGGCGGCGTCGCCGGAGGCGTCCTCGATAGCGAGGGCGTCGGTCGCGGGATTGAGACCGGCGTCGAGCGCGTAGTTGCCGTTGATGACGGCGAGATCCACATCAGCGAGGGAGAGCGGCAGCTGGGCGGCCTCCATCTCGAGGATCTGAACGTTCTTGGGGTTCTCGACGATGTCATACTTGGTGGCCTCGATGCCCACGCCCTCGGTCAGCTTGAGGATGCCCTCCTGCTGGAGCAGCAGCAGCGCGCGGGCGCCGTTGGTGGCGTCGTTGGGGATGCTGATGACGGCCCCGTCAGGCAGCTCGGCCAGAGAGGCGGTCTTGCCGGCGAAGATGCCGAAGGGCTCATAGTGAATGAGGCCGGCGGAGACGATGCTGGTCTTGTTCTCTTCGTTGAACTGCTCCATATAGGGCGTGTGCTGGAAGTAGTTGGCGTCCAGCTCGCCGCTGTCTACGACGAGGTTAGGCTGCACATAGTCCGTGTACTCGACGATCTCGAGCGTGTAGCCCTGCTCGGCGAGGATGTCTTTGGCCACGGCGAGGATCTCGGCGTGGGGCGTGGGGGAGGCGGCGACGCGGATGGTGGTGTTCTCCTTCTTTGCGCCGCAGCCCGAGAGCACGGAGACCAGAAGAAGCAGGGCGAGGATCAGGGAAAGAGTCTTTTTCATGGCGGTTTTCTCCTTTTCATTTTGTTTTCAAAAGTCAAATGAACTTGTGACAACAGGATGGAGCTCCCCTCCGGGGGAGAAGGATACAGCCTGCCCGCGGGGCTCAGCGGCTGCGCTTGTCGGTCTTTTTGACGAGGCGGTCGCCCACGCTCTGGAAGACCTGGACGAGGACGATCATCAAAATCACCATCACATACAGCACGGCCTCCTTGCGGCGGTAGTAGCCGTAGTTGACGGCGAGTGCGCCGAGACCGCCGCCGCCGAGCAGGCCGGCCATCGCGCCGTAGCCGAAGATGGTGATGAGCGCGACGAGGAAGTTGGCGATCAGAGCGGGCTTGGCCTCGGGGATCAGCACCTTGGTGATGATCTCCCAGGTGCTCGCGCCCATGGACTGCGCCGCCTCCACCACGCCGGCGTCCACCTCGCGGATCGAGGTCTCGACCAGGCGGGCCACAAAGGGGAAGGCCGCGATGGCCAGCGGGGCGAGCATCGCCTTGGAGCCCACCGTCGTGCCGACCAGCAGCTTGGAGACCGGCAGCACCACCACGAGCAGGATCAGGAAGGGCACCGAGCGCAGGAGGTTGATGAGCGCGTTGAGCGCCTTCATCAGCGCCTTGGGGAGCGGGCGGATGCCGCCCTCGTCCCCGGTCACAAGCAGCACGCCCAGCGGCAGGCCTATCACAAACGCGGCCGCGGCCGGGACGAAGGTCATATAGAGCGTCTCCCAGATGGCCTTCAGCAGATCCTGCTGCAGGATGCTGCGCAGCAGCACGAGCTCGGAATCACTGAACATAGCTTGTCACCTCCTCTGCGGTCACGCCCTCAAGCTCCCGCAGGTACAGCAGCGCCCTGGCAGCCTCGGTCTCGTCCTGGGGCAGACCGAGCACCATTTCGCCGAAGGTCTTCTCTCCGATGGAGCGGGTGTCGGCGCTGAGGATGTTGAGGCGGATGCCCTGCTCGATGGCGAGGGTGGAGATGATCGGTTCCCCGGCGGAGGCGCCGTTGAACACCAGGCGCACGAGCCGGTTTTCCGGCAGCACGTGGATCTTTTCGCCCTCCGGCAGCACCAGGCGGCGTCCGGCGTCGGAGCGCGGGTTGGAGAAGACCTCGCTCACCAGCCCCGTCTCCTGCACCTCGCCATGGTCGAGGATGGCGACGCGGGTGCAGATCTGCTCCACGACGCGCATCTCATGCGTGATGACCACGACCGTGACGCCGAGCTCGCGGTTGAGCTTTTTCAGCAGCGCCAGGATGGACTGCGTGGTCTTGGGGTCGAGCGCGGAGGTGGCCTCGTCGCAGAGGAGCACCTGCGGCTCGCTCGCCAGGGCGCGGGCGATGGCGATGCGCTGCTTCTGCCCGCCGGAGAGCTGGGAGGGATATGCCCCGGCCTTGTCCGGCAGATCCACGATCTGCAGCAGCTCCTGCGCGCGCTTTTTCGCGGCCTCCCGCTTCACGCCCGCCAGCTCCAGCGGGAAGCAGACGTTCTCCAGCGCCGTGCGCTGCATGAGGAGGTTGAAGCCCTGGAAGATCATGCTGATGGATTTGCGCGCCTTTCTCAGCTCCTTCGCGCTGAGCTTCGTGAGATCCCGGCCGTCTACGAGCACCTCGCCGGAATCCGGCCGCTCGAGGAGATTGATGCAGCGTACGAGGGTGCTCTTTCCGGCGCCGGACAGTCCGATCACGCCGAAAATCTCCCCATCGCCGATTGTGAGGGAGATGTCCTTCAGCGCCTCCACCGTGTGATCGGCGGAGCGGAAGGTCTTACAGAGATTACGCAGTTCGATCATGCTTGACTCCATTACAAAAAAAAACCGCCCTTACATCTTTTGTAAGGGCGGGAAATCATTCTCGCGGTACCACCTTGCTTCGCGGCCAGAGGCCGCCTCTGAGCGCACCAACATGCGCATCCTCTGTAACGGGAGTACCCGTCAGCCCCTAACCGAACGGCTCGGGACCGCAGCTCTGAGACCATGTTCGCCCGTTTTCTTCCGATCCCTTCTCAGCTCCCGGGATTCTCTGTACTGTCGCCCGACGGGTTACTCTTCTCTTCCTTGCCTTTTGGCGCGGTATGGAATTTAGCGCAATCATAGCACCCTCCGCCCGGACTGTCAAGCTTTTCGGGACAGCTTCGGCGCTGTGATGAAAAATTCCGGATAAATATGCGGTTCTTTGTGGATTTTGTGCGATAAAAATGGTAGAATGACGCAAAACGGAGGGATGAATATGAAAGATTATATCCGCATCCCCTCGCCGCTCGGGATGCTGCGCGTCGAGGCGGAGGGAGGCTGTCTGGCGGCGATCCGCCCGGAGGAGGGCGTACCGCGCCGCGTGGAGGAGCCGCTTCTGCGTGCGGCGGAGGAATGGCTGCGCGCGTACTTTGCCGGAGAGAGACCTGAGCCGGACGAGCTGCCGCTCGCCCCCGCCGGGAGCGATTTTTCCCGCCGGGTCTGGGAGCGCCTCCGGGCGATCCCCTACGGAGAGAGCATCAGCTACGGGGAGCTCGCGCTCGAGCTTGACAGCGCCGCGCGCGCCGTCGGCGGCGCAGTGGGGCGCAACCCCCTGCTGATCCTCATCCCCTGCCACCGCGTGCTCGGCGCGGGCAGGAAGCTCACGGGCTTCGCCTGGGGACTGGAGCGGAAAAAGACACTGCTCGAGCTGGAGGGGATCTCCTACCGGGAGTAGGGCGCGTCAGAAGGCCGCTTCGTCGAAGAGGATGTCCGCCGTCGGGATCTTCTGCCAGGAAAAATCCGGGATCAGCGCCGCCGGGCTGAGCGATGCGTCGCTTTCCCGCAGCCCGCATAGCCGCGCGAGCTTGCCGCAGAGCTCCCCGGGACTGTAACGCGCGCGCAGCAGCTCCGTGCTGAGGCTGCCGAGGCGCTTGGAGAGCTTTCCCCCGCCGCTGACCACCAGCGGCGCGTGGCAGTAGACCGGCGCTTTGCCGCCGAGGGTCTCGATGAGCCACTTCTGCCGCGGTGCGGAGGAGAGCAGATCCCGCCCGCGCACCACGCGCGTCACGCCCATCTCCATGTCGTCCACGGAGACGGCGAGCTGATAGGCATAGACGCCGTCGGAGCGGCGGATGATGAAATCGCCCCCGTCGCGGCGGAGATTCTGCGTGACGGGGCCGAAGTGCCCGTCGTCCACGGTGACGTCGAGATCCGGCACGCGGAGCTTCCAGCTCGGCCGCCGTCCCGCGCGCTCCCTTTCGGCGCGTTCGGCCTCGCTCAGCTCTGCGCAGCGGCAGCCGGAATCGGCGGCCTCGCCCGGATGCGGGGCGGAGGCGGCCATGCGCTCGTGGCGGCTGCAGTAGCAGGGATAGACGAGGCCGCGGCGCTGCAGCGCGGCAAAGGCCGCGTCGTAGGCGGCCGTGCGCGCGCTCTGGGCGTAGGCCGGGTCCGGCCAGCCCTCGTCCCAGTCGAGCCCCAGCCAGCGCAGATCCTCGCCCAGTGCGGCGATATAGGCAGGCTTGGAGCGCGCGGGATCCAGATCCTCCATGCGGAAGAGCATGCGCCCGCCCTGTGAGCGAACGTCCAGCCAGGCGAGCAGGGAGGACAGCAGGTTTCCGATATGCAGATAGCCGGAGGGACTCGGCGCAAAGCGCCCGCGGATCAGATCGGACATGGCGCAGCCTCACAAAAAACAGAATGACCGGGAAGAAACGGGGTCGGCCGCAGGGCCGACCCCGAAAGCGTTATTATAGTGTTGGTATCAGCAGAGTTTGGCGCCTGCGGGGACGGAATCGTCCAGCATCAGCAGGTGCAGCTCCTCCTTGCCGTCCACCTCGCGCACGGCGGAGAGCAGCATGCCGCAGGACTCCAGCCCCATCATCTTGCGCGGGGGGAGATTCACGATGGCAACCACCGTCTTGCCGACGAGGGCCTCCGGCTCATAGAACTCGTGAATGCCGGAGAGGATCTGCCGCGGCGTGCCCGTGCCGTCGTCCAGCTCGAAGCGCAGCAGCTTCTTGGACTTCTTCACAGCCTCGCACTTGAGCACCTTGCAAACGCGCAGGTCGCTCCTGGCAAAGTCGTCGATGCTGACCTCGGGCAGAACGGGCTCGACCTTGATCTGCGGGCCGTTGGCCGCTTTTTCGCGCTCCTCGAGCTCGGCGAGGGCCTTGGCCATGTCAAGCCGGGGGAAGAGGGTCTCGCCGCGGTGCACCTGCACCTCGGCCGGCAGGACGCCGAAGCGCTCGGTGCTGTCCCAGCTGCGCTCGCTCTCATCCGCGCCGATCTGCGAGAGAGCCTTCTCGACCGTCTCGGGCATGAAGGGCGTGAGCAGCACGAGGGCGACGCGCAGGCTCTCGAGCAGATTGTACATGACGGAGGCGAGGCGGGGCTTTTTGCTCTCGTCGCGGGCGAGCACCCAGGGCGCCGTTTCGTCGATGTACTTGTTGGCGCGCTGGATGAGGGAAAAGACCTCCTCGAGCGCGAGATGGAGCTGGAAAGCGTCCATCTGCTCGGCATAGGCCGCGCGGACCTTCGCGGTGAGCGCGATGAGCTCCGCGTCCCCGTCAGCCTCTTCACGTTCGGCGATCAGCTTGCCGCCGAAGTATTTCTCCACCATGGCGGTGGTGCGGGAGACGAGGTTGCCGAGGTCATTGGCGAGGTCGGTGTTGATGGTGGAAATCAGCAGCTCGTTGGAGAAGTTGCCGTCGGAGCCGAAGGGGAAGGTGCGCAGCAGGAAGAAGCGCAGCGCGTCCACGCCGAACATATCCGCCAGCACATAGGGATCGACCACGTTGCCCTTGGACTTGGACATCTTGCCGCCGTTGATGACGAGCCAGCCGTGGCCGTAGACCTTCTTCGGCAGCGGCTCGCCGAGGCTCATGAGCATCGCCGGCCAGATGATCGAGTGGAAGCGGACGATCTCCTTGCCCACGATGTGCACGTCCGCCGGCCAGTAGTGCGCGTAATCGTCGTACTTGTCGTTGAGGTAGCCGAGCGCCGTGATGTAGTTGCTCAGTGCATCCACCCAGACATAGACGACGTGACCCGGGTCAAAGTCCACGGGAACGCCCCAGGAGAAGCTCGTGCGGGAGACGCAGAGATCCTCGAGGCCGGGCTTGATGAAGTTGTTGATCATCTCGTTGACGCGGGAGGCAGGCTCAAGGAAAGTGCCGCTCTCCAGCAGCTCCTGCACGGGCTTGGCGTACTTCGAGAGGCGGAAGAAGTAGGCCTCCTCCTCTGCGTCGTGCACCTCGCGGCCGCAGTCGGGGCATTTGCCGTCGACAAGCTGGCTCTCGGTCCAGAAGCTTTCACAGGGCGTGCAGTACTTGCCCTTGTAGGCGCCCTTGTAGATATCGCCCTTTTCGTACATCCTGCGGAAGATGCGCTGGATGGAGGCGACGTGATAGTCGTCCGTGGTGCGGATGAAGCGGTCGTTGGAGATGTTCATCAGCTTCCAGAGATCCTTGACGCCCTTTTCGCCGGTGACGATGCGGTCGACGAAGGCCTGCGGGCTGACGCCTGCCTCTTTGGCTTTCTCTTCGATCTTCTGGCCGTGCTCGTCGGTGCCGGTGAGGAACATCACGTCGTAGCCGCGCATGCGCTTGTAGCGCGCGATGGCGTCGGTGGCGACGGTGCAGTAGGTGTGGCCGATGTGCAGCTTGTCAGAGGGGTAATAGATCGGGGTGGTGATATAAAAGCTCTTCTTTTCCATGTCCTTTTCTCCTGTGTAGGTTTGGGATGCGGCGCTCAGGGGACGATCACGGCCTCGCTGTCCCCGCCTCCCTCGGCGGGGGGAGCGAATTTCTCGGGCGGCCACTGGATGTCCTCATCGTGCATGAAGTAGGTGCTGGCGGGCAGCTCGTACTCACGCACGAGGTTGCCGTCGGCGTCGTAGACATGCGCGAAGGTGTACACGTTCCAGCCGATGATGGTGCTGGTGTAGGTCGCGTCGGTGATATAGTAGCGATCGGAGGTGATCTCTACGGTCGTGTTCTCGGTGTTGGTGCCCCAGATCTCGATCTTCAGTTCGCGGTTTTCGTTGTCGCAGCTGGCGACGATCTTGATCGGGTACTCGCTGGTGTTCTGGAACTTGAAGTCCGGCTTCGGCCAGCTCACGGTCGCGTCCATACCCCAGGGGAGGTAGGTCACGCGGAAGTAGTGGCTCTCGCGCTGGACGATGCCGAGCTGGGCGTAGAGCGTGGCGCAGTAGAGCGTCGAGGAGACCTGGCAGATGCCGCCGCCGATCTCCTGGACAACCTGGCCGTCGGTATAGGCGCCGGCCTCGAGGAAGCCCGCCTCCGTCGTCCGCTGGCCGACGGTCCCGTTGTAGGAGAAGACGTCGCCCGGCATGAGGATCACGCCGTCAATGCGGGAGACGGCGAGGTTGATGTTGTTGATGCGGTTGTCGCTGGAGGAAGTGTAGAGCGAGGTCTGGGAGCCGAGACAGTCGCGGTAGAGCATGCTCTCCAGGGAGGCCTTGGTGACCTCCGGCTCGGTGATCTCCAGCGGGATCGCCACGGTGTCGAGCATCCCGGCCTGCTCCCAGAGCTTCTGCGCCGCGGCGACGTCGAACTTGCAGCCCACGATCTCGGGCTCCACTTCAAAGGTATCGCCGATCCAGTGCGCGTCCTCGGGCTCGACGGCGAGCGCCTTGTGGATGGCCTCGAAGTCGGGCATGGGCAGCTCGTTGTCCGCGTGCGTGTAATCCAGCGTGCTCTCCCCGTCCTGCAGGGCCTTCGTCACGGCGGCGTTGAGCTTTTCCTCGTCGAGCTCGATGTCACCGAGGCCCTTGACGATGAGCAGCCGGTCGTTCTCGCGGTCGATGGTATAGCCCCCGTCCTCAGCGACGTTGAATTTGGCGAAAGCCGCGAGGCCCTTTTTGACCTCGGCGGAGATATAGTCCCGGTCGGGGCTCAGCTGCGCGCCGCCGAGATCGACGCCGTAGAGCGCGCTGCGCAGCCAGCAATAGAGATTGTCAAACCAGCCCTCGCCGTGACCGTAGGCGAAAGCGGCCTTCGCGGCGTCCTCCTTGACCTGGACAACGCCGGCGTCGAGCGCCTTGAGCGTAAAGCTGACCTCGCCGGGCAGCGTCACCGTGAGCTCCCGCGCGGCCTCCTTGTCCCAGCCCTCGGCCGAGAGCTTTTCGAGGGTCTGCGCCTCGGTGAGCTTGCCCACGTCGATCCCGCGGATGCTGACGCCGGGCAGGTTCGTCGTGCTGTTGGTGACGCGGTAGGCGGCATAGGTGAGGCCCGCGGCTGCAACGGCGGCCACGATCAGCACCACCAGCAACACGATCTTTACCGTGCGCCAGACACGGCGGCGCCTTGCGCGGGCGCGCGCGGCCTTTTTGCGGCGGAGCGCCTCCTTTTCGGCCTTTTCGGCGGCCTTGCGCTCCTCCTCAGCCGCTCTCGCGGCCTCGGCGCGGCGGCGCTGCGCCACCTTCTCGCGCTGGCGCTGCTCGCGCGGCGAGAGAGACGAGGGGGCGACGTGGCGCCCGCCCTGTTTGCTTTCGTGCTCAGCCATCGGCGTCCTCCTTTTGGATCTGTCTGGCATAGAGTTCGGAGAAGATCTCCTCCTCGCTCTGCGGCAGGACGATCTTCTTTTCCGGCTTCTCCTCCGGCGTGAACCAGGGGGTGCCGGCGGCGCGGCCGCTGGACTGCACCTCGAGCAGGATGCCGATCAGCGTGTTGGAAATGAGGTAACCCGGCACCGTGAAGTGCCAGCGCCCGTCGGTCTCCTCCGCCCAGCCCTTCGTGCGGAAGGCGCGCAGGGCCTTGTGGATCGGCTTCCAGTCGGACTGGGTGCGCTTGCGGTAGTCCTCCTCGGAGACGCCGCGGCTGGTGCGCATGGCGAGCATCAGATACTCCACCGCGCGCTCCAGCGGCTCGACCTGCTGGTACTCGTCAAGGATGCTGGTCTTGCGCCGGATCCCCGCCATATACTGCTTGAGATCGCGCACGAAGCTGTAGCGCAGGTTGCCGACGCAGGAGTGCGCCCCCGGGCCGAAGCCCATGTAGTCGTCCAGGTTCCAGTATTTGAGATTGTGTTTGGATTCAAAGCCGGGCGCGGCGAAATTGGAGATCTCGTACTGCCGGTAGCCGTAGCGCTCGAGCAGCTCGGCGGCGTAGGAATACATGTCGGCCTGTTCGTCCTCGCTGGGGAGGATGGGAGAGCCCTTGTACTCCTCGTACATCCGCGTGCCCTCCTCGAGCTTGAGGCCGTAGCAGGAGATGTGCTCCGGGTGCAGCTCAAGGACCTTGGAAAGCGAGTCCGCCCAGTCGGACTTGGTCTGGCTCGGCAGGCCGTAGATGAGGTCGATGCTCAGGTTGTCAAAGCCGGCGCGGCGCGCCTCCTGAAAGGCGCGCACGGCCTGCTGGAAGGTATGCCGCCTGCCGATGAGGCGCAGCAGGTCGTTGTCCGAGGCCTGCACGCCGATGGACAGGCGGTTCACGCCCTCCTGCCGCAGCTTTTTTAGCTCGGCGTAGGTCATGGAGTCGGGGTTGCACTCCACGGTCACCTCCGCGTCGAGCCGCACGTTGCCGTTGAGCTTGAGCGTGTCGAAGAGCTCAATGATGCGTCCCGCGCCGTAGAAGCTCGGCGTGCCGCCGCCGAAATAGACGCTGTCCACCTCATAATTCTTGATCGCGTCGGCGGACTCCTCCATATGGGCGATCAGCGCCTTCTGATAGTCCGGCATCGCGTTCTCGCAGTTTGCGAGCGAATAGAAGTCGCAATAGCTGCACTTCGAGGCGCAGAAGGGGATGTGGATATAGATTCCGAGGCGTGGTCTCATGGATGCGTTCTCCTTGAAAGAATGGGGGATCGATCAGAACAGCCCGGCGACCTCCTCGGCGAATTCCGCCGGGGCTTCGAGGTTCATGCCGGCGCTGAGCTCGGCCAGGGAGGCGAGGATGGAGCAGATCGTTTTGGCCTTCTCCCTGTCGTTTTCATAGGCGTCCTGCAGGGCGCGGAAGGCGGGGTGCTCGGCGTTGAGCTCGAGCACGCGCGTGGCGCGCAGCTTGCGCAGCTCCTCGCTGGGGCCGGCGCGGAAGTAGCGCTCCATCTCCAGCGTGAGACCGCCCTCGGTGGTCAGGCAGCAGGCCTGGGTCGAGAGCTTGCGGCTGAGCCGCACCTTGCTGACGCGCTCGCCCAGGGACTCCTTGACGAAGTCCAGCAGCTCCTTGTTCTCGATGTCGCGCTCCTCGGCGGCCTTCTTCTCCTCGTCGGTCTCAAAGCCGAGATCGTCGGTGGCGACGTTGAGGAAGCTCTTGCCGTCCTGCTCGCGCAGCGCGTCGAGCACCATCTCGTCGAGCGGGCTCGTGAGGTAGATCAGCGAGAAGCCGCGCTTGCGCACTTCCTCGCACTGGGGCAGGCTCATGGCGTTCTTGACCGAGTTGGAGGAGGCGAAATAGATGGCCTTCTGGCTCTCGGGCATTTTCTCCACATATTCCTTGAGCGTGAGCTGCTCGTCCTCAGAGGTGTAGAAGATCAGCAGGTCGCGCAGGAAATCCTTGTAGCGGCCGTACTCATCGCACACGCCCACCTTGATGTCGGAGCCGAAGTTGCGGAAGAACTCCTCGTACTTGGGGCGGTCCTCCTTCATGAGCTTTTCGAGCTCGCCCTTGATGCGCTTTTCGATGTTCTGGCCGATGATGCGCAGCTGCCGGTCGTGCTGCAGCAGCTCGCGGGAGATGTTGAGGGAGAGATCGGGGGAATCGACCACGCCCTTGACGAAATCAAAGTAATCGTGCACGAGCTTGTCGCACTTCTCCATGATCATGACGCCGTTGGAGTAGAGCGTGATGCCGCCCTTATTGTCGCCCGCGAAGACGTTTTCATTCTGCTCGCCGGGGACGAAGAGCATGGCCTTGTAGCTCACCTGACCCTCGGCGCTGATGCGCACGAGCGCGCAGGGATCCTTGCGGTCGCGGTTCTTCTCCTTGTACCAGGCGATGCAGTCGTCATCCGTGACCTCGCTCTTCGAACGCTGCCAGATGGGGACCATGGAGTTGATGGTCTCGTTCTCGGTGACCGTCTTGTACTCGTACTTGGGAGAGCCGTCGTCGTTCTTCTCGCCGGTCTCGTAGCGCTCCTGGTGCTGCACGTCCATCTTGATGGGCCAGCGCACGTAATCGGAGTATTTCTTGATGAGTGCCTTGAGCTTCCATACCTCGAGGTAGGAGCCGTAGACCTCATCCTCGGTGTCGGCCTTGAGGTGCATGATGACCTCGGTGCCGATCTCGGGCTTGTCGAGGGGGGAGACGGTATAGCCGTCCGCGCCGGTGCTCTTCCACTCGGCGCCCTGTTCCTCGCCGAATTTCCTCGTGCGCACAGTGACCTCGTCGGCCACCATGAAGGCGGAATAGAAGCCCACGCCGAACTGGCCTATGATGGACAGATCCTCGCCGCCGGCCTTCTCGCCGTCCATCTCGCCCTTGAACTGGTAGGAGCCGGACTTGGCGATAACGCCGAGGTTGTTCTCGCATTCGGCCATGGTCATGCCGATGCCGTTGTCGCGCACGGTGAGGGTGCGCGCATCCTTGTCGGGGATGATCTCGATGGCGTAGTCGCCGCGCTGATAGGGCACGCTGTCGTCCGTGAGGGACAGATAGCAGAGCTTGTCAATGGCGTCGGACGCGTTGGAGATGATCTCACGCAGGAAGATCTCCTTGTTGGTGTAGATGGAGTTGATCATCAGGTCGAGCAGACGCTTGCTCTCGGCCTTGAACTGCTTTTTACCCATAATGTCTGGTTTGCCTCCTGTATCTTGCCGCGTTCCCCGGGACGGAGACGGCCGCCGCGGGACGCGCGGATTGCTGTAACTTTAGTATTATAACACATTTCTTCGGATTTTCAACCAAAGCCGACAGCCTTTGGAAAGATTCACAAATTGTTTTCCTCCCGCCCGGCGCATGGCGCGCGGGCGCGGCATTCCCTCTGCCGGGCGCGGCCTTTCGCGTTGACTTTCGGAGCGGGGATTGCTACAATGTGGACTGAGACGCCCGTCCGCTCATCAGTTCAAAGCCATTCGGAAGGAAGCAAACCATGAAACGAATCGCCCTGCTCATCCTGCTGCTGTCTGCGCTGCTGCTGTCCGGCTGCGCCGCGGAGACTGCGGCCTCTGCCCCCGCGGACACGGCGCAGCCTGCCCCGTCGCCCACGGCCGCCCCCTCGCTCCCGCCGCTCAGCAGGCGCGAAGGGCCGGAGGCCGACGCGGAGGAGAGCGCGCGCATGGCGAGCTTCCTGGCGGCCAACCGCGCCCTGATGGACGGCACCACGCTCTACACCCTGGATTTCAGCAGCAAGGGCGTGCCGGAACTGGGGCGCTACCGCCTGATGCGAAACGCCCTGCGGCAGTACCGGACCCTCGTGAAGGACTGCGTGCCCGAGTACCTCAGCCTGTATGAGGACAAGCTCTATTACCGCAACGCCAACACCGGCGCCATTGAGCGCGTCGGCGTCGACGGCAGGGGCCACGAGATCCTCTTCGACGGCTCCTGTGACTATCTGCAGCTCGTCGGGGACAAGCTCCGCTTCACCGACGCGCGCCACCGCCTCTGCGAGGCAGATCTGGACGGGGGAAACGCCCGCGTGCTCATCGGCATCGCCTGTTACTATCCCTACAGTCTGGGCGACACGCTGCTCTATCAGAAGGACAGCGAGGACGAGGCGCTCTTCCTACACTGGATGCTGGACGGCAAGGAGCGTCGGCTCACCACCGGCGCGGCCTACGCGCCGCTGCTCTGGGACGGGCGGCTGTATTATTCGACGGCGGAGGGCCTGGAGAGCGTCCTGCTCAACGGCGAAGACCTGCAGCGCTATGAGCTGCCCGCCTTCAGCGGCGCGCTGGAGCTGACGCCCTGGCAGGGCGCGCTCTCGCTGCGCGGTCTCGGCTTCGCGGAGACGCCCCTGCAGTGGACGGGCAGCCTCACGGAGCAGTCCGAGCCGGAGGCCTCCGGCTACCGCCTGCTCGAATACGTGGGCGCGGATTTCCGCGTCGACGCCGTGTACGAGCCGGATCGGCGCATCCGCCTCTTCGTCCTCACCGATTCCAACGGCCGCGAGTACGCCTATTTCGCCGGACAGGGCGAGACCGACTGAGGGCGGGGGAAGAAGCGAACGCCGCGCACAGGAACCACAAGATATTGGGGCGGGAACCGACAGGGTCCCGCCTCAGACTTTCAAAAAAACCTGCGGCACGGCGGGAGGACAGAGCGGCGCAGGATCGCCGCCGTCCCCCTTCTCTGCCGTTTGCCGCCGACGCCCGGATAGCTCTTCGCTTTTTTCACGAAAAAAGGATCTCTTCGGCGGAGCGGACTGGACAAAGCACATAAAATAAAATATTTGAAGGATGAGGCTTGCTTTTTTGCATCTCATGGGGTATCCTATATGCAGGTGTCCGGAATGGCTGTGATCCTTCCGGACACTATATTTTGTGCTCAAAGTAGTTACAGAGCGGTTAAACTTTCTATATTTTGTGTTACCCCCCTTGACAAGCACGCAAAATGCTCGTATCATATGCCCTGCGGACAAAAATGAGGGAGGTGACGCCGTGCTTATTTCCGGCCTGCAGAAACTGACCTTGCTGGACTATCCCGGCCGCGTGGCCTGCACGGTGTTTACCGGCGGCTGCAACTTCCGCTGCCCCTTCTGTCACAATGCGCCGCTTGTCCTGCCGGACAGGCTCGAGCGGGACAATAACGGCGAGGCGACGGTCCTGGCGTTTCTGAGGAAGCGGCAGGGCATTCTTGACGGTGTGGCCGTGACCGGGGGCGAGCCCCTCCTGCACAGGGATATCGACCGTTTTCTCACCGAAGTCAAGGAGCTCGGCTTCCGCGTCAAGCTGGACACCAACGGCTCCTTCCCTGATCGGCTGCGCGCTCTCGTGGAGCGCGGCCTGGTCGACCGCGTGGCGGTGGATGTGAAGAACTCCCCCGCGCGCTACGCCGAGACGATCGGCGTGCCCGGCTTCGACCTCGCGCCCGTACGCGAGACTGTGGCCTATCTGCTCTCCGACCCCGTGGAGTATGAGCTCCGCACCACGGTGGTGAAGGGTCTGCACACGCGGGAGAGCCTCCTCGAGGCCGCCGCCTGGATCGCCGGCGCGAGAGAGTATTATCTCCAGCAATTCAAGGACTCCGGCGACGTGATCGCCATCGAGGGTCTGGGGGCTTTCAACGCAGAGGAAATGCACGCCTTTGCCGACGCGGTGCGGCCGCTTGTGCCGTCCGTGCAGGTGCGGGGCGTTGACTAATCATTCTTAGGAAAGAGAAAGAGGGACGAGGACATGTATCAAGTCGTAAAACGCGACGGCAAAGTTGTCGATTTCGACATCACGAAGATTGCCGAAGCCATCAAGAAAGCATTCGAAGCCACCAAAACCGAGTACAACGACAGCGTCATCGATTTTCTGGCGCTGAAGGTCTCGGCTGACTTCCTGGAAAAGATCAAGGACGGGAAGGTCGCCGTGGAGGACATTCAGGACAGCGTAGAGGCCGTGCTCTCCCGCGGCGGCTACGAGCAGGTCGCCAAGGCCTACATCCTGTACCGCAAGCAGCGCGAGAAACTGCGCAACATGCGCTCCACCTACCTTGACTACAAGGAGACCGTCGACAAATATCTGAACGTGACTGACTGGCGCGTCAAGGAGAACTCCACCGTCACCTATTCCGTGGGCGGCCTGATCCTCTCCAACTCCGGCGCCATCACCGCCAACTACTGGCTGAGCGAGGTCTATGACGAGGAGATCGCCAACGCCCACCGCAACTGCGACCTCCACCTGCACGACCTGAGCATGCTCACCGGCTACTGCGCCGGCTGGAGCCTCAAGCAGCTCATCCAGCAGGGTCTCGGCATCCCGGGCAAGATCAACTCCTCCCCGGCGAGCCACCTGTCCACCCTCTGCAACCAGATGGTCAACTTCCTGGGCATCATGCAGAACGAGTGGGCCGGCGCCCAGGCCTTCTCCTCCTTTGACACCTATCTGGCCCCCTTCGTGAAGATCGACAACCTCAGCCAGAAGGAAGTCAAGCAGTGCATCCAGTCCTTCGTCTTCGGCGTGAACACCCCGTCCCGCTGGGGCACCCAGGCGCCCTTCTCCAACATCACCCTCGACTGGACCGTTCCGGCCGACCTCAAGGATCTGCCCGCGATCGTCGGCGGCAAGGAGATGGAC
>ODAJ011918116.1_pt1 | contig 31617 bp, 17 predicted proteins | sample 1539241 | NCBI WGS metagenome assembly ODAJ01 (sample SAMN02144231, study PRJEB22623) | gut metagenome | biome: sheep rumen | host: Ovis aries | place: New Zealand
AATACAGACAGAAACAGATTAACAGAATTAGAACAAAGAGATGTAGCTCTTCGGTTGCAGATTGCTGGCTATCAAAGTCAAAGAAGCAATCTTGATAATAGACTGCAATATCAAGATCGGAATATCGAAAATGCAGACAGACTTCGTCGAGAGCAGCAACTCAATCGAAACGTTCAGTCTAATAGACAATATGAAGCCGATGAAAGACGGCTTAGCGGAGAGAGTACTACTGTTCAAGGAAGAAATGCCGATATTAGAGATCAAGAATTAAACAGAATTCAAAATCAAAGACATTCAAATAATCAACAAATAGAGCAAAACAGACAAAGAATACAAGCGTTAAGAAACCAAAGAAGATCTGGAACTTTATCCAGGGACGAAATAAGTGAGTTGACAGAGCTTGAAGTCGCAAATCGACAATTGAGATCAAACAATATAGGATTAAACCATAGAGAACAAAACATTGATTCTTATTTGCAATTACAATATAACGCTAATGCAAGACAAGATCAAACACGTCAAGCTCAGCAAGCTGCTCGTGCCGCTCAGATGGCTATGCAGCATCAGCAAACAACTGACACGTTTAATTTTGATCAGAATCGAGTCGAGAACATTGCTCGTCGAGCTAATGATCAAATGATGAACCAGCTTCGTCAGGCTAATGTTCAGGATCTTGATCTGATCAACACAAATAGAACACGGCTTGAACAGCTGGCTCGTAAAGGGCGTAACGGTGGCATCAGTCTTGTAAATGGTCAGATGGTTCTCGGAAACGAAGCTAACAGAACCGAATGGGATCGCTTACAAAGAGAAATTACCGAAGCTGAAAGACGCAGATCTGATCGTGAAGCTCAGATGCAAAACGAAGAGTATCTTCGCAGAAACAGAGAAATGGCTCAACGTCAAGACGATCTGCAAGCAACACAGATGCATGATCAGTACCTACAGACACAACGTCGTCACGAACAGGTTCGCAGAAATCGTTATGGCGGACAATATGGTATTGCTGGTCGGTTATTGAGTTTAAGAGACAATAAAATTCAAGAAGCCACTTCTATTCGCCAAGGATACGAAAGAGATATTGTCAATACTCAGAATGCCTTGATGAAATATACAGATGGAAATGGCAATCTTAAAGATAATCTATCTGATGAAGAGAGACAAAAAGCACAACAGCTTCAACAGGACTTAGCTGGATACCAACAGTCTTTAGCTCAAGTTCGCAAAGAAGAAGAACAAATGTCTGGTATCGGCGGAACTGTCGCAGCTTCGTTTGATATGATTGGGCAATCTGTTCAAAGATTGACTCAACGTCTCGGCCGTCAACTTTTCCAAAAAGCTCTTCAAGAGGCTAAAAAATTTATTCAAGAATATGATAAGTCTATGACTGAGATTCAAATGATTACATTAAAATCAAATGATGAAATTAATGTTCTAGGAAAGAATCTCATTCAAACTGCGTTAGATAATCGTTCTAATGTTTCTGAAACAACTTCTGCAGCGGCTTCTCTTTATCGTCAAGGATTAAGTGATGAAGAAGTTGATACAAGGCTTGAAGATGTTTTAAAGTTTTCTAAAGTTGCAGGAATCAAAACAGAAGAAGCGAGTAAAATTATTACAACCGCTCTTCAGAACGACCTGGTTGAAAATTCTGACGAAGCTATGGACGCTCTTGTTGCACTTGGCGACACTGCAGCTACAACTGCTTCTGAAATTGCCAAAGGCATGCAGAAATCTGCGGCATCAGCAAAACAAGCTGGAATGTCTTATGGTGAGCTTGTAACGTTATTAACTATAGGCACGTCTAAGACACAACTCGGCGGAGCTTCAATTGGTTCTGCCTTGCAGACTATGATCTATCGTCTGTATAAGGTCAACAAAAATGAAGATTTTTACGATGAAAATGGAAATCATGTTGCCGCTACAGACGCAACGAAAGCGCTTGAACGTATGGGCATCAGCCTATTCGATGAAAGTGGAAATTTCCGTGGACCATATCAGATTCTTCAAGATGTTGCATCTGGTTGGGAGAATGCTGATGATGTTACTCAATCTGCTATTCTGAGTACTTTAGGAGCTGGAAGACAGCGTTCAAACGTTGCAACCTTTTTGCAAGGATTAGCTCAAGATAACGGCGAAATAGCTGGCAGATATTTGAACACAGCTGAAACATCTCAAGGCATTACAGATCGTAAGTATCTTGAATATTTGGACAGCCTTGAAGCTGCACAAAATAATGTAAAAACATCGTTTGATCAGTTGATTGAAACATTTAATTTAGGCGGACAAGGTTCAGGATTTTTGAATTATATTGCAGAGCTAATTCAAGGATTGACGCAAGCCGAACAATCAACTGGTGCCTTATCAACTGCGATTAAAACACTCGGAGTTGGGTTTGTTGGATTGATAGCTGCAAGCCATCCTTTTATAGCAATTGCTGCTGCTGTTGTTGCCGCTGTCGGTGAAATCGGTAACTCACAAAAGAAAACAGATATTTCTACTCAAGAAAAATTCTTACAAACCAGATATCAAAACATTGCCGAAGGAACTCAAGAAACAGATCGAGTTATTGAAGAAACTAAAGCTTTAATCAAAAAGAAGAATTCCAAAGAAGGATTAACGTCTGACGAATCAGTAAAACTTCAAGGTAATTTGGATGCACTGTCTTCTAGGTTTGTTGGCATTACAGGTTCGGTAAACGGATTAACCGGAAGCTATGATGCTCTCATTGCAAAAATGAAAGAGTATCAACAAGAAAATGATAAGATTAAACAAGGCAACACCAGAAATGTGATTCAGGGTGCAATGACTGCTGCACAGACTTCGTTTGTTAGCAACTATAATGCCATTAACGCAACAAGATTAAGTAGCGATTCTTTAGCTGATTTTGACAGTGGAACCGCCTTACCTTTATCTTATTACTTTACACATCCAGCAGATTTTGCTAAAGTGATGAATCGTAATGCTGGCTTTGGTGAAGACATAGCAGCAACTGCCTTTAATGCTCTTAATGATATTCCGTTAATTGGAAGTTGGCTTAATGCTGGACCACTTAGTTGGATGTCAGGCGGAAAGAATGGATCAACTGTAGATGGACTTTTGTCGGATTATGGAACTCTTAAGAATAATTCAAATGCCATTGAAAGCCTTATCCAGCAAATGTATAAAACTGGAATCCTTCAATCTGAGGCACCATGGTACAACACTGTCCGAACCAGCAAAAGCCCTGAGTCTGCTTTAAATGAACTTATCTATGGAACAGGTACAAACTTCCAACAAAACGACAGAGATCGTTTTTACGTTGATTTAGGGAATTCTTATCAAGCAGCTTTAGAAAATAACTTAAATATTTCTGATGACGTTTATGAAGAAGATATCAATAGGCAACTTCAGGCGTCTGTCAAAACGTTTGCTGAAAACTGGATACGCACAGCTGTGTCTTCAGTATCTGATAATACCGACCTTGCTGATCATATTATAGGAACGTTTGTTGAAAATGTAACTGGATCCGAAGGTTTTTATACTAACGCTGAAAATGCAGGAGCTGCATTGTATCGCGAATTAGCAACGTTTGCTCAGTACTTGTATAATCCTGATGGTTCTATTAATCTTGATGGATTAACTAATTATTCTTTACTTGGCTCCAGTGAAATTCCAAGTAAATTATATTCTTTCAATGGTGCTAACAATCTTGAGTACAATGAAGCGTATGCTCAACAAGCCCAGTATCGCGCAGATAGAGCTGCTGAAATTCGTCATAATCCTCAGATACTTCGTGCTCTTGGATATAACGATTTGTCTGATGAAGACTTATTAACAAAAACTGGAAATATACCTGACATTGTTGGGCCGTCTTTAAATAAAAACAGTCTCGAGAAAATGATTTCTACTTTTGCAGAAAACGTTGCACGTGACGAATTGACGTTGAGGAAGAATCCGGCCCAATCCGTCAACGAGCTAGAGGCGATTGAAAGCAATGCTTATGATCTTGTGTATAATGATTTAATAAATCGATTTAATAATCAGTATCCTGATAATACTGATGATAATCCGCGATTGTTAAATTATCGAATTTTAAGTTTTGCTAAAAATGTTTTAGGCTATAACGATGAACGGATTGATCAATTTAGAGGAAACGATTGGAGTTTTCAAGGAGAAACATTTAACTCACAAGAAGAAGCATTAAAAGCTCGTGAACAGTATCAAAAGAATCTTGTAGCTGGTTTAAGGGAAAATCTTGATGTTTATTCTGAATTGATGGCTGATTCGATTGGTGACATTACCGATGATGAGCTGATTAAAAAAGCAGTTGAAGCGGGTCTTGTAGATCCTATTCCAGAAGTGTCTGAGAATGTTTCGGATGCAGTTGAAGAAATATCTACATCGATTGTTAGCGCAGCAATAGATAAAGCAAAAGCAGATGCGCGCAACAGCAATGATTCTACTCGAGCTAAATATCAGGCAGATCAAACGTATCAGGAGATCGATGATCTTGGAATCACGGATCTTCAAGGATTAATCGATGCTGCAGAGGAAGGTAAAATCACAAATTTCAGCACAATGCTTTCAACGCTGGGATTGGGCGACTTATTAGATCAATATACTATCGAGCAGAACGGAAAAGTTATTTCGACAGATTATGGCAATGCAGCATTTTCACAGATTATGGCGGCCATCGCGAAAGGATCAAATCTTTATTCTGGATACTCTAGCGATATCTTCTCTACAAGATTTCAACAAGCACAAAATGCGTTAAACTTTATAAGCGGCTATAGAGATGAAGGATGGCAAGATGTTGATTTTAACGAAATGCAAACTGTATTAGGCCAATCTTTAGCATCAAGACTGATGGCTCGTCGAGAAAACCGCAACGAAGAAGTAACAGATCTTGAATTGTTATACGCTAGTCAATTAGCTCAAAATTACCAATATGGCATTAATGGGCTGACAGAAGGTCAAAGGCTTGCAGGGGCTCAGCAGTTGTATAATCTTGCACAAGTTGGGCAATATGGAACTGTATCGGGATTGGATCAAGGAATGCTTTCGGCTTATCTGGGAGGAGTTAGCGGACTTGATACCTACGCTGCTGCGTCGATGGCTTTAAAAGATGCTAGAATCGAAGGCGGTATGCAAGGTCTTTCTGAACTTAAAGAAGGAACTCAAGCATACGAGAATGCTGAAAAAGCTTTGGAACCCTATTATGCTACACTAAAAGCTGCTATTCAAGCAACAAAAGATTTAGACGCTGAAATTGCTTCCAAGGGAACAAAAGCAATGAATCAGTTCGGAGAGTATACAGATGATGTCGCAACAAGCGTAACTAATCTTGCAAAGGGTGGACGAACTGCTTCAAGCGAATTAGGTAAAATGCGGAAGCAAATGTCTCAATTGAGCAACGCGGCTCTTGCAGTTCAACAATCTGCTGGAAAAACCGGTAAACAACTGTCAGCAAATCAAAGAAACGATCTGGCTGCTGTTACAGGTGAAGATGCTGATCTGATTAAAGAAATGTCGAAAGAACAGATCGAGAAATTGCGTCAGCGTGCTCAAGAGATTATTGATGATGAATTCGTACAAGACATCGGCGGCACAATCCAAGAGAGATTAAATCAGTTAATGGCTGATAACAAAATCACTACAGATATGCTTGTTGATATGGGCATAGATGTTAACGGAGAGTTAGATCTTGGTGATATTTCTAAAATTGCAGCTGAACTTAAAGACGAAGCACTGGCTGAGTTGGCAAGTCATGCAGGAACAATTGGCCAGCTTGTAATTGAGCTTGAAAAGAAAGGTCTTGGAGAAACTGCTGTCGCAAAGCTGATTAAAGGTAACGTAACCGGAACAGGAAAAAGAACTGGCGGTGGTGGAGGAGGCGGTGGTAAATCCGCTACAGACAAACTCCTTGAAAAACAGAAATTCAGAACTTCTGAAATTCAACACCGTTCCAACTTAGCACAAGCTCAAGGTGAAGCAGCGGCTCGTGCCAATGATTATACCGGACAGATTACTTCCATCAATCAGCAAATCAGTATTCAGGGTGATCTTCGCGCCGAATACGAACGTAATATTGCTGAAATGCAGAAACAATTATCTTCTGTCAAACAAGGCGAAGATGATTGGAAGAAGTTAAGTCAGGCAATATGGGAAGCTGAAGAAGCTTTAGCCAAGATTACAACAACCATTTCAGATCTGAATAAACAGCGGCTGTCTATCACTCTGGCCCAAATTGAAAACGAAGACATGCCCGTACAGTACAACAGAGATGTTGTCAGTCGGCAAATGGATTACGCTCAATTAACAGAGAGATTCGATCAATACAGAGAGCTTGGTCGTCAGCGTATTGCTGTCAACAGCTATGATGCGCAACAGAACAATGCTCAACTCGCAAGACTTCGTGCTGACTATGATCACTTCGTAGCTACTGAGCCCGGTGGCGCTGAGTCTCAGAACGCCATCGATACGCTGAAAGAGATTAATAAGATTACGCTTGAAAACATGGATCTTGAAAAAGAATCCATGCAGCTTTTCAAAGAATTACAGCAAGCAGAACTGAACAGATTGCAACTTGAACTGACGAGAGAGACGGCTGTGTCTCAAGCAACGTCTGGTATTGCAAGTCAAAAGGCAAGCATCGCAGCCGGAGCCGAGAGTTATTATCAACAGCGTCAATATATTCAGGAACAAAAGAAATCCAACGAAAATATCATTGAAACTCGTGAACGTTTAAGAAAAAACTTCAAAGCAAATCTTGACGCTCAGGTTCCTGATACTGAAGAATGGCTTAACGCTTTTAATGCATATGCTGATAACGAGAGTCAGATCTGGTCTCTTGTAGCCAATAATCAACAACTTGATCAGGAGTATGAATCCTCCTTCCTCCAAGAGATTGTTAAAGGATATGAGGATGCTACAATCTGGGCACAGCATTATGCACAGGCGGCTCAGTCTGTTGCACAAATTTACAAGAACGACGGTGATTTCGATAATTATAGAGCTTCCATGCAAGAAGCAAAACAAAACTATATTGATTTAGCCGCCGCAGCTTCGTCTGAAGTTACAGTACTCAGACTCAAGCTTTCCGCAATGAAAGAGACAGACGTTGGTTACGAAGAAACAGTTAAGGCTCTGCAAGATGCCGAGAATAAAGAATTTGAATATGCTCAAGCCGTTCAGAACACAACAAAGGCGATTCAGGACAGCTATACTGAACAGGCTAAACTCATCACAATGCGTAGGACTCTAGCATCTGAAACGAATGTTTCAATCGCAAACACCTATGCTGAGATGTATAAGAAGACTGGACAGTATCCTGATTATAAATCTGCTCTTAAGACGACTCTTGAAAGCGAAGAAAAGATAGGAAAAGAAGAAGAGTCTCAACGTAAATTCCTGCAGAGTATGATTGATTCAGGCGTTTACACAAACGGTTACTCTTATGATGATGCTGCAAAGGAAATTGCAGACCTGGAAGCGAAAGCAGCTTCAAGAGAGGCTCGAAAGCAAGATCTTAGAAATAAAATAGATCAGGCAGACAGCGAGAAACTTGCCAGAGATGTTAGAGTCGATACAATGCCTGAGACTGCAAACCTTTCTCTCTTAGGAACATATACTGGTATGTTCCAGAGAAGTCAGAAATATACTGATGCGGATAAAGCATTGGAAGGTCAGTATATTGATCAAAGCAGTTTAGAGGAATATTATCGGAATGCTGCAGAAAAACAGTTAGCAATTATTCAATCTCATAATAAAGATAATCCTTATGAAACAGAAGAAGCTGAACTTGCAGATTGGCAGAAATATTTTGATTATCAGCAGAAGAGTGCTCAATTCGGAGCAAGTAAGATTCAAAGCCGATATGCAAGAGAGGCAAACGTATTCACTTCGGTTCAGAAAGCTCAAGCTGATCAAATGCGGCCGATCAACGCTGCCACAGCACAATTGCAGGTTGGCGCGAATATGTATTTGGATAACGAAGATTATGATAAATATTATGAAACGCTTAATAATGTCAATCTGCTCTTAGAACAGAGCATCAGCACGAGTCAGGATTACATTGCTCAGTATGAGGAAATGATGAAGTATGTTACTGACCCTGAACTTCTTGATCAGCTCAGTGACTACATAGATAAAGAAAAACTTTCGATTCTGAATAACACCAAGGCAATTCAGGACAATACGAAAGCAAGAGAGGCAAATCATTTCACTCAGCTTCAGACTGAATATCAGGATTCAATGCGTGGCAATCAACATGCTATGACGATGAATCAGTCGTATGCAGATATCTATCTGGGCGCTGAACAGTTCACATATTACAGAGAATCGCTTGCTAAGGTTAACGAAGGTATCCGTAAGGATATTCGTGATCGGAAAACATATCTTGAACAGCTTAAAGAGGAAGCCAAGAAAGTTGGCGACAACATTAAGCTTAAACGCCAGTATGCAGATGCAATCGAGGCCGCAGAGCAGGCTCTTGCAAACGATACGAAGAGGCTTCAAGACAACACAAAAGCAATCGAAGAAAACATTCGCGCTCAAATTGACCTGATTAACACACGATCAACTTTAGCTTCGAAGACCAACGCAGACCTTGCAGGCCAATACGCACAGGAAGCCAAGGCCAGCAACAACTATGGTGAATATAGAGAAAATCTTTCAATTCAGAACGCAGATACAAGCAAAACGATTTCTGCCAACAATATTGCGATGGGAACGTATCAATACTTACTTGATACGGGATTCTATCGGAATGAAGGCGAAAGACAAGCTGCAGTTGAAAGACTGAATCAACTGAAACAAGAGAATGTTGGGCTCAGTATTTCCAATGCGCAAAACGAGCGGGATATTCGTCAATCCTATATTGACGAAATAACCAATAATGTCCAGACAGAAACAATGGGTACAAACAGCGTTATGGACATTATGGGCGGACTCGCATCAAGATATTCCAGTAGAGGAAATTTCAGCGGCTCCAGAGCTGCTTATCAACAGCAATCTGCAGCGGCCAGCTCAATGATTAAACAATATCAGAAAGCTTATGATGAATTGTTTGTAAAGCGAGCTGAAATGGAAGAGGGTTCTCCAGAATGGATTGCAGCTACTGAACAACTGAACGCCTTTAAGTCTAAGATCATAGAACTTCAAAGCGTTATCCAGGATGCGGCCGATGCAATACAGAAATCCATTATCGATGAGATTATCAAAAAATACAGTGATGCGCTCCGTGCTCCGCAGAGCAACGTAGAAAAAGCCGGAATCTATGCTCAGGGATATTCGATGACGAGAGAGTTTGATCTCTATCGAGATATGCTTGAAGTTCAATCCGGACATAGAAATATCATCAGCGAGAAACTTCAAGAGGAAATTGCGGAGATTGAAGGCCAGTTAGGTAATCTTTCTGGTGAAGCATTTGATACGGCAGTACAGGAACTGTATTCCAAGAGAAACGAATACGAACAACTGTACATGGACAACCTTCAGGCACAGATTGATATTGCGAATTCCAAAGCCGATGAAGCATTAAGAAATCGCGAAAAGAGAGTTCGTGACGTTGACAGAGAAATATCAATGAACTCTGCTGCCATGAACTATTATCAGGAAACCAAGAATACTGAAGCTTATCAGAAGGCGGCTGAAAAGCAAGCTGAAGCCATCAGAAAAAAGCAAGCAATCGAAAAAGAAGAGATACAAACTCTTATGGCGATTGCTGCACAAACTCCCAGAAATACTGAAGGATTTGAGAAGCTTGAAGAACAAATCTATGCATCTGCAGATTCTATCGCAGGCATGGATCTTGAACTCCTAAAATTAAATAAAGACCTGAAGAACATGGAACTGGATGAGATTTTCGAACGTATTGGCAGAGTAGACGAGACTGATACACATCAACTGTCTATGTTGTCCACCGAAATGGGACGTTATGAAAATCTCGGAGAACTGAGCAATGTCAACATCATGATCAATCACGAGAATGAGTTGCAGGAAAAACGTGCGCAGCACATTAATGAATTCCTCGATACGTTGAATGCTCAGCTTGGTACTGTCGAGGCAGGCTCGGATGAGTACTGGCGGTTGGCTTCTGCCATCATGAAGTATGAAGAAGAACTTGCAAATACAAACGCAACAATTGAAGCAAACAATAAGAGATTAAAAGAAAATGAGCGCGCAATTCTTCAGACTCGCAAAACAGCTGAAGATGCTGTCGTTGATGAGATTAAAAATCGTATTCAGCAGCAAAGAGACATGCTGTCTGCTACGGCAAATATCGAAGAGAAGATCGTAGATATCATCAGAAAGGGTTATCAGGATCGATGGGAAATTTACCGGAAAGATCGCGAAGAGCAGAAGCGAAATCTTGAAAACGAGAGAAACCTTCTGAACGAGCGTCTGAATATGCGCAAAAATGCCATTGAACAGGAACGCAACCAAAACGAATTAACAAGTCTGCAACAGCAGCTTGCTCTTATTTCGAGCGACAGTTCCCGTACAAAGGAAGCCAAGGAACTTCAAAAGAGAATTGCCGATCTTCAGAAAGATATGGCAATGTCTACGGCTGAAGCCGAAGTGAACGCACAGTCCGAACAGATTGAAGATCAGATTAACGCGATTGATGAAGATGTAAGTTTCCGGCAGGAAAAGCTTGATGCGTTCCTTGAGGATGCAACAAACTTCAGAGACGTTGTTGATGAACTGATGAGTGGATCTTTCGAAGATCTTGCCGAGTGGGTAAAGAAAAACGATGAGACATATCGGTTCAGTCTTGATGCTGGCAGACAACAAATGCTCCAGAGTTGGGAAGATACGTGGAAAGAAATGCGCGGCATTATTGATATGTATTGGGAAGAGGTCGAAGCTATTATGGCTTCAACTCAATCCTATGTCGAGTATTTCAAACAGAGCCGTGAATGGCTCGCTGCGTCCGATACTGGCAGAGCGCTTATAGAAGATGAAGCATCACAGAGATATGAAGATGTCATTAATGCTGAAAGAATTTCGCAACCGGCTATTGATTATGCGCATAACGATGCCTACATTGTTGATCGCACGAAAAACGATGAGTTCAATGAATGGTTGTACAATGTGCTTACCGGTGTTCAAGGCGCACCTGAGATTCATGTCGAAAGACAATATGAAGATAATCCTGATTACGGTTCTAAGAGCAACAACGACGGTCTTCCGTACTTGGGTGAAAGAAACAACGAGAAATTCCTTGACGGTCTTGAAAAATACATCAAAGGTAACGAAGACGCTCTTGCTTCATTTAAGTCTGCCGTTGGTGGATTAACAGAATCCCCTATTTATCAAGACATTATAGATGTTTCAGGCAAGCTTGAAGGTCATATTAAAGAGCTTGAAGATATGCGTACCAGGCTGTCTGAAATGTCAGAAGATGATGAAGGATATGAAAAGTTAATCGGTGATTTCTCAAATCTTCAAGCAACCGTTGCAGAAGAAACTTCCACGCGAGATGAGTATACTCGCCTGTTAGGCGATGATCTGACAAAATATCTGAAAGAAGCATTCTCGTTGGCGACAACCGGCCTTAACGAAATGAAGGCTATTGCAACCGACGAAATGAATGATCTGAATATTGCAATTGGCAAAGAAGGTTTGGAAAAATATGCTGAGTCTGTTGAAATCATGCAAGGCAATAAGGAAGAGCTGTTGAACTATATTGATGGCCTTGATGAAACGACAAAGAAGTATTTAATCGATCTGTATAATAATGCACAGGAAGGATATACAACGCAAGAAGGTATCCTTACCAACATGGCATCCAGCGTTGATTATTCAATCGAAGAAGCCGGACTGGATTTTGCTGAAACATCTACTGCTTCAGCCGAAGAGTTCAAGCAGACAAGTGAAGGACTTGCAACCAATATTTTCGATGTTGAATCAGCTGCGAATCAGCTTGAATCTGATATGATGAATCAGGCAATCGCGGATGCTAAGTTCGTTAATGATTATTATGCTGGAAAGAATGAAGCAAATACCGAAAAGATTTCTGAAGATATCACAGATACCAGCGGAGTTCTGAAAGAAAACAGTGATAAAAATGCAGAAGAAAACAAAGAAGCCGCTGGTGATGTAAAGTATTCTGCTGAGAAAATATTAGAAGCGGCCGGAAATGTTGCGCAATTGTCGGAAAAAATTGATCAGATGCCTGGTGATATTAATGCTCAGAATGCTTCGTTAATCAGCGGATTAAACGTTACAAACAGCGAGTTCCAAAAAGCGCTCAATGCAACGTTTGACAACGCTGTCGGCGGAATGAACAACGCAATGAAATCTTTCGATGAAACCGTTGTTCGCGAAGTCAAGAAATTTTCAGCTGCTACTGATAACTATAAAACATACACAGAGAATCTAACCAACGATCTTAGAACTCAGAATGCTGGACTGGTCGAAGGTTTAAATAAGACAAACAATAACTTCCAGATCGCTCTCAACGGCACGTTTGATAATGTTGTTACCGGAATGAACAACTCAATGGCTTCGTTCGACGGATCGGTTGGCAATTTCTCCAATGCTATTGCAGGACTGGAAACTTGGCTTTCAGGTAAAAATGCAGACTTGGAAAGCCTTGAGAAAAAGATCAGAACGCAGCTTGAAAGTTATTCCCCGACAGCCATGGCAGATACGACAGGAACTCCGTCGGGCAATACCAATCTTGATAGTCCATCTCTCCCGAAACAAGAGACCTTATCGGCCGAAGATGTTGTTAAAAACTTGTATCGTTCGATTCTTGGCAGAGAAGCAGACGCTTCAGGTCTGGCTCATTGGGCTGATATTCTTGCGAAAGATGGCGTTGCGGCTGTTGTCAGCGGACTTCAAGGTTCGCAGGAATATATCAACAAGAACTATCCTGGTATAGTTCCAAATGTGCCGACTGGTCAAGCTTCTGGCGAATCTTTGCCGTTACCGACTCAGGATACTTCAAGTAATCAAGGTTCGAGCACGCCTAAGGAAGACCATGGATACTCTTTCAGTATCAATGGTTCTTCTTATAGCGCAAGAGGAATGGCTTCGAAACAAGAAGCGCAGAAGGCATTTAACAAAAAATGGAATGACGTGCTCTCAGACATGTATGCAACAATGTCTAGTACTGCTGTTGAAATAATGAAGAGAAATGCTACAATCAGAGTGTATAAAGAAGGCGGATTAATTGATTTTACCGGCCCTGCGTGGGTTGACGGTACGCCTTCCAAGCCTGAAGGCATTCTGAGCAACGCAGACTTAGAACATATTCGTGCCTTAACGGCGGCCTTGAATTATGTTGCTGTTCCGAATCCTGTTGTTCCGTCTTCGGAATTCTTCAGTGACAGGAGTACTAACATTGGCGATATTAATGTTACGATTAATCAGGCTGAACTTAAGTCGGATGCCGATTACGAAGAGGTTGCCCGTAAAGTTGGCAATGCGATTACGAAACAGATGTCTCGAGATGGTATGTCGATGAGAACATTCGCATTCTGATTTATGAATCGATATTGTTTCTTTGATAACGTATTTCTTCGAAACCGATTATAACGGGGAGAGGAGCCTCAAAACTCCTCTCCCCTACTACAGAAAAGAGACTTTAAAAATACTATCATTTCGTTTAATTTTGTTTAAAACGTGTACATTCGAAAACATACGTAAAGGGGAGAGAACAACCTTCTCTCCCCTTTACCAATCAGCAAGGAGTTTTATTATGAAAAAGCTCTTATTTCTCCTTCTGATATTCTTGCCGTGTTTCGCACTGGCAGACGTTACTGTTGGGCCGTGCAAACAGTATGAATCATTTACACAGGCAATCTACGAAACTGTGGATGACAAGACGGATGTCGTTGTATACCCGGGCGTATATGACATCAAAAAAGAATATCAGGATTATTTCAAAATTAAAGATTTATGCCCGGATAAAGATCTTGGTCATATGTTCCAGTACGGAATCTATCTCCATGATCGAAAAGTCACATTTCTTCCCGGAGCAAAACTGGTATGCGTATGGCAGCTTCCGTATGATTATTCCATTCGGTTCAGCCCGCTGTACACAGCTCAGAACACCATTCTGGAAGGACTTGACTTATACGCAGAAGGAACGATGTATGGCATACATGATGATGTATGGAGATACGACGAGCCTTATGTAAACGAATTCAGATATTGTCGGATTATCGGCAGATATCTCTTCGGCGGCAATTGTCTTGGCGGCGGTGTTACAAAAAACACCAGAGTTATTATCGACAACTGCTATTTTGACAACGGAGCGTCCGGTAGCGCGACTGTTCGCTATCATAACACGGATTACGAAAACGCAGAGGGTGATATCTGGATCAGCGACAGCTACTTCAACGCGTACTTTGCAGCCTGTTATTACGGGACGACAAGCCATTTAAACGTATATGTCAATGGATCTAGAGCCGAAAAGATTGAAACCAGAAAAGAAACCGAAGACAGTATCGTTCAAAATATTGATCTGTACAAATGGAATAACGAATAAGAGAAAGGAGCGAATCACGCATGGAAAGCGGATTTTCATTTTGCGGCGTCGATATTAAAGATATCGGACTGGAATATGTTCCTGAACTGGAAAATACATACGTGTATTCGCCAGCTGAAAAGAACGTTCATGAGGAAACATATGATGGTCACACAGGCGGATACTATTACGGCGCATGGTCTCAACCAAAGGAATTTACTTTGCGGTGTCTGTTTGAAGACAAACAGATTGATATGGGCGTAATGGCCAATGTATACGAACTGTTCAGAGTTGGGAGGGTTGGCAAGTTAATTTTCAACAGGCGACCATGGTGTTACTACAACGCAAGAGTAACAAGCCCTGTTGAATCTGATTTCAGTAACTATCTGAACGGATTAGTAACTATTCATATGAAAGCATATTTTCCTTTTGCAAGAAGCGATACGATGTTCAACCTTCGAACAGATGATCATTATGTTGAAATCATGAACAACACAGGACTATTTAATAAAGCAGAAATGGTTCCCGAAACATCATTTGAATTTAATGAAGATACTTCGTTTATTCTTGCGAATCCGGGAACTGAAGCAGCCCCCGTAGCAATTTCTATTCAAGGTAATGCAAAGAATGTAACAATTACAAATCAAAATAATAATCAGACATGCTCCTTTGTTAATATCACTGATGATCTTGGAGAGATTGTGTGCGACACGCTCAGCGGTAAGATTATTCGAATTAAAGACGGAGAAACGCTACCGGCATATCTGTACCATTACGGAGGTTTTATCAGTTTAGATCCGTCGTTTCCGGTTAAGAGAGAAGTCTATATTGAGACCGTAAACGGAACAACTGTCAAAGTGTCCAACATTCTGTACAACGACTATGCCGGACAGTATATTTTTATCAAAAATAAATGGTACAAAATTGCATCCATGCAGGATAAGCACACGCTTATTCTTGAGACGCCAGCCGAATCTTCTGCTGCTCAACAAACAATTATTTCCCGAATGAATGAACTGTCCATTTCTTTTGAAGAACCTGCAAATCTGCATGTTCGTTTTGAATATAAGCCTACATTTGCATAAAAGGAGGTGAAAACGTGCGCAAACTTACCATTGATATTTGTGACTATAACAAAAATTCCATCTGTAATATATACGACAACTCAGCAAACGTTCAGGGACAAGCTACGGACGTTTTCATTAGAAAGGAACGCAACGGATGGAAAGAACTGTCATTTAAGATTCCATCAACATATGAGACCGAGAACGGCCCTGAGCCAAATCATCGAATTCAATCCTTGATTGCAGATTATAGGCTAAAAGTACAAGATGATTATGGCACAGACTGGTATATCATTTCAGAGCCAAGAATAACCCATAATGCATTCAGCAAAAATGTTGAAGTGACAGCTGGACACATATCTCAGATTTTGAAAAACAAAAAGCTTGGACTGGAATTCTCTGACGAAGAAGGCAATAATGTCGGCACCGCTTTAGATCTTCTTACAACTATCTTGGAAGGCACGAACTGGACACCTGGCAAGGTGGCCATGTTCATGGAGGACGACGACTTCGACAAAGAAAAGGAACGTTCTTTGAACGCAGCTGTCAATACTGGAGCCTTCAAGATGATTACAGATATGTGCGAATTATTCAGCGCTAAGGCTGTATTCAATGGCGATCAGACTGTTGATATTCTTCCAATGAATCCATTCTCTCGCTTAATTGGATTTGATGGAGACCGTCTTAAGGTCGGCAAAGCTATCGACGTTAAAGACGGAGAAGTGCCTGAGATGGCCAATTTCTGCAACGTTCTCGAGCTGCATTATGACAAAAACATCTCTGGCATTACAAGGACTTTAAACACTGAGAATATCATTACAAAGCTTACAGCCTACGGAGACACGAATGATACCGATCTCGGTATTTGCGGTCTTCAAAACGCCTATCATTACGAGTATTCATTTAATGTCAATCTGACACCGGGTGAATATAAATTCACAGAAAAAGACGACACAGTACATTACTTCACTGTTGACGACAATGTGTCCGGATTGCTGATCTGGTCAGTTTTGGACCCGATGTCTGCTTCATATATATGGGACGGCAACAAGGCTTATAAAGTATACGACAAAAAAAAGACAGAATCCCCTATCTTGATTGATTCTGTCGAACCTGAATTGGTGCAAAACTGGTTTGCGTATTTGTTTGACTTTTCGTATTACGATAAAGTTGGTTTATTCTCAGATGAAATGTTGCAGGCTACTGCAAGATACCAGAGAGAACTTCCTGAATATTTACAGATCAGCAACAAAAAGACGATTGCACTGATCAATTCAATGAGTCGACTAAGCGAGATCGGAGAATCCAACAGTGGATTTTTGAAGCTTGCAATCGCTGACTGGGATCGCAACAACGGCTCTATCAAACTGATTATTGACCAATCTCAAGGCGACGATGGCGTAATCTATCGATCTGACTATCAGGAACCCGAAAGAAGATATTTTACATGGTATGTAGCTGAAAAGCTCAAGACGAACGGTACTCCTGTCGACAATATCGGAAGTGTTGTATACGCAATCAAGAAGCGTCCAAACAATCCTCCTGCGTGGCGAATATCCTATGTCAGATCAATTGACGACAAGAGAACAACCCGTACCGGAATCGACGGAAGAGTCATTGAAAAATATTCCGACTATAAGTATTCCAGCCGGGAACCTCATCCTTCTTTCATTACTTTGTTTGATACATACGATGAGTACGAAAGAGTATTTGAAACAATCGATGACATAGAATTTTTTCTATTCTGTACAAATTCAATGACAGGTCTTCTTGGTGCTCAACAGGTTGCCGACGAATCAGCGCTGGAAGCTTTGAGCAGCGCCACAAAAGTTGTAACAGATACACATCCTACAGTGTTTGTTCCTATTGGAACTTCCCTTCCTTTGGTATCGGATGTAACATCAAGTTACGCATGGGGATATATTTACAATCCAAACGACGATACCACATTGGGAAGCTTGTATTTCTTCTGTAATGGAGTATATGATCAAGGATATGTGTGGTCGTCTGTTTTCTATGGAAAGGAACTCCCAGCCGTTCAGGAAAACAGCTATTTCTTCAACATGAAATACAAGACCCTGTATCGAGTTAACAACTCTGAATGGACAGAGATGAATTCCACAGAAGAAAAAAGAATTGCTCAGGGATTTACCAAAGTATTATATTACTGTCTCCGAAGAGATATGATCTATAAAGGATTGTACAGTAAATATATACATTCTGTCACAGACGTATTGCCAATCGGTAATTATGCCATCGGCACGCCTTTTGGATTCTATTGGTTCTTTACAACCGACAAAGTGATTGATGCGTCAACCAAAGGTGTTGAAAATTATACGTTCACCTCCGATGATTTTACAAGCGGCAGCGATTTGGGTTTTGAATCTGCTCGTATTAACCTGACAAGGAACGCATGGTATGATATGCATTTTTCAAACGAAGTCAGAGTTGATTATTATCAAGGAGATATAATCAAAGAGCAGATTTACTACAGCAGCGAAATTTCTATTCAAATGAAATATGACTATATCATCATCAGAAGAAGTAAGCTTCCCGTTGAAACAGAACGAATCTCCTCTAAACAGGAATGTCAGATATGGGTGGATACTCAGAATAATGTTGTCTTTCAGGAGAATGATGTGTCTGATGTTGTTGAAGCCCAATTTAAATCGTACGATACAATCACATTTCCTGTTTCTAATATATTAGAAAAAGTCAAATTTTCTAAAGGTTATATTGACAATGCAGGTATTGAAGTAAACGAAGACGGATACAGGAGTTATAACATTGATACGTATGGAAGTGTCATATATGAATATTCTCTTCCAGCCGGTTCTAAGATTGTAATCTATGACTCCAATAAATATTTTTCTCGTCTTATCACTACAAATACCGGTACGTTCACAACGGGGCCGCATGAAACATATATCAGAATTGCGGGTCCGACGGAACCTACTGATCAACATTATCTGAGAGTCCAGAACTATGAAGACAAAGTATTTGTAACAGATAAAATGTACACTCTTCTCTCTGCAGTTGGCGAAGGTGATTTAAAAGGTATTAATAATTTAATGACGCTGTTCGTTGATACCGCGAATGAAACTTACCTTGAGCATCTCCCAGCGCAACTTGCGGCTCAAAAGGTAGTTCAGGATAAGGAAAACGAACTTGCTTTGCTTCTTGGCGACATGTACAGAGAAGGATTCTGGAAAAATACTGACTATGTAAGTGGAGATGAACCCAAATTATACAGAGATTCTATATTCAATATTCGTATTGCTTCACAACCAGAAACCCAATATGATATCAACTTCCTTGATTTGTACAGTTCCAACAGAGAAGACGAATTCTATTCAGACGAAAGGCTCAAAGATGTTGATTACCCGGACATTGATATCTATGACGCCGCGCATTTGGTTGATGACGATGTCAATATTTGGGCATATTTAGATCAGGTAAACAAATGCTATGATCAACCTTGGAAGACGACAATATCCATTAATACAGATTTGTCTACGATTAGCCAGCATACTTTTACGGATGTAATGAGCTATATTGCCGATGTCGCAAAAACAACCAAGGCAAGCCAGACAACATACAACCGTTCTGAATATATTACACCCGAAGGATTGTTTCCGTCTGATCGGTTGGAAGGTGCAATCTCAACCGCTACAAATCAACTAAGCGGAGAAAGCTCCAGTTGGTATACAGACTCCAAAGGTAATATCATCATCGAGTCTCAGGATGGCCAGAATGCTATGATGATCACAGGATCAGGCTTTATGGTTTCAGCGGGCAAGAACGCTGACGGAGAATGGAACTGGAGATCATTCGGAACAGGTGAAGGATTTACATGCGATCTTTTGACTACTGGAACAATATATGCCGATTTGGCTCAGATCAGAAATATATCAACTGAGTCTGTCAAGTCAGACTTCGGCCAACAGCTTGATATCGGAAGCAACGCTGCGTTATTACTGTATGCCACAGCAGACGGTTCAAGACCCGCAGGGTCTTTGGAAACACCGCATCCGAGCGTGAATGATTCATATATTCTGATCAAAGCCGGAACAGATTCAAGTCCAGCCAAGATTGATATTGTGTCTGGAGGTATGCTGAATCTGTTCGGCGGCTCTGGATTGAATATCAAGACAGATGGTAAATTGAATATTGAATCAGGCGGCACACTGGAAATAAAGTCCAATGCCAAGTTTATCGTTACGTCAGACAATTTCAACGTTGACGAAAATGGCAATGTCTCCATTACAGGCGAAATTAATGCCGATACTGGACGCATTGCTGGATTTACTATCGGAAAAGACGGAACAAGAAAATATATTTATTCCGGATTAAACAGTATGTCTGCGATAGGAACAGGTATATATCTTGGAACAGACGGCATCAATCTTGGCGGTAAATTCACAGTAGATACTGCAGGTAAAATGACAACAACATCAGCTACAATTGGCGGCTGGAACGTGACTGCATCCGGACTAAATCATGGAAACACCTATATTAATGCCGGAAGCGGTGGAGGATCTATTTATTCGGGTTCATATTCCGGAGGATCGTACGACTTCCAGATGAGCGACGATGGAACTTTGATTGCCAAGAAACTATATATTGCAGATAAAGCAATCGGAACCTATGTTGACGAACATGCAAACACTATTGTTACAAGCAAAGGTTATTTGATTAAAGCTGATTTCGATGCGTTTACTTCTGAGTATGAAACGACTATTGGAGTTATCGAAGGTGATATTTCAGGCCTCGAAGGAGATATAACCTCTTTAAATTCTACAACAGAGACACTTACAAGTAAAACAAAATTCCTGCAAAACAGCGGTCAAATATCAATAAACGCTTTTACGGAGAGTAGCGCACAAGGAATAATCAACACGGCTGGAATGTCTATCAACTCAAACGGAACTGTGACGTTTGATGCTTCTCATGGATTAATTATTAACGCTTCCAACTTTACACTCGATAAGAACGGGAATGTTTGGATGAAAGGTCAGGTCGAAGCCACATCATTAAAAATTAACAACACAGATATTTCTACTTATGTGGATAACAGAGCTGATTCAATCGTTGTCTCAAAAGGCTATATGGTTAAAGCTGACTTTGACAGCTTTAAATCAACCTACGATACAACAATATCCGGCATAGGTGATACTACTTCTACGCTTACAAATAAGACGCAATTCTTGCAAGATTCTGGGAAAATACAAATAGGTGCATTTACAGAGACAAGCGCTCAAAGCGTGATTAATGAAGCCGGGATGTCCATCAATTCAAACGGAACAGTAACGTTTGACGCAACACATGGGCTGATTATAAATGCATCAAATTTAAAATTAGATAAAGATGGTAATGCTGAATTGACGGGCAAAATTACAACTACATCTGGTGAAATTGGCGGATTCACAATCGGAGAAACCAGTATTCACAGCGGTAATATAAATACATATTCTACATCTGGAACGGGTGTATACATTGGAACAGATGGAATAAATATCGGCGGAACGTTCAGAGTAACAAGTGGTGGTGTTGTACAAGTTTGGAATACTGGCAATAGTATTTATTGTAACCTCGGCGGCGGAGATGTTATCCATATAGGAAATCAAAAATTCGCAGTCGACTGGAGCGGAAATGTTGTCGCTTTGGGAACAGGCAATTCAGAAATTGCAGGATGGACTTTCAATCCAACATATTTGACACCCAAGTCCAACAATGCCGATGTTACCATTGATTTAAAGAAGGCCATAATAGATTCACAGCAATATAATTTTGAGTTGATCAAAAAAGATAGCGCAGCCTATTTAGGATAAGGAGTTCTATAATGAAACAACGTGATATTATTCAAGCTTATCATGCAATTCAATCTTACAAGAAGAAAGAAAATGAAACGCATAAAGCAAGCCTAAGATGCAATCATGCAATCTTTAAAGTTCAGAAATTGATTGAACCTCAAGTTGAATTTCAAAACGAAAGAGAACAAGCTATTTTACAGGAATTTCATCCAAAGTCTGATGGCAATACATTGGACTTTGGTTCCAATGAAAATAGGGATGCTTTTTTTGACAAACTGAACGAACTGGCGGAAATGGAAATCGATCTTGGAGAATTTGAAAAACCAACAATCAGTCTTGATGAGAATATTTCTTTAGATGTAGATGAAATATCTGCATTGGAACCATTCATTAATTTTACATAACTTCACAAAGAAAGGAAGTGATGTTGAATGTTCATACCCGGAGAAACAATAGCTCATCAATTTATCATTCCGTTTGTTGCAAATGAAATTGAAAAGGTTATTGTTTCGTATAAGCAAGATGATCATATTGTTCTGGAGCTTACTGTCACTTCCGAACAAATTGAACAAGGTGAAACGGCAGCTGAAGCTAAATTCACAGTGTCTCTTTCTCAAACTCAGTCTCTATTATTTATGAATAATAAAGACACTTATGCACAGCTCAATGTCATTCTGCCAAACGGAACTCGGTGTTCCAGCAAAGAAATGAAACTGGATACTGGCAATCAACATATCAGGGAGGTGATTGAAGATGGCTGATTATCAATTTACATTTAGAGCCAAATTCAATGACTTCATTACTTTATATCGCGGTGTTGAAAACGTATGGATCGGCGAAGACGACGGCATGTTTTACGTGCAGATGGTAGACGGAGCTGTACAGACGCCAATGGGACCTGTTACGGCATATCACTGGGCTTTACAACAAGGATTTGAAGGAACGTTTTCAGAATGGGTTCAGATTGTTCTTGATGGAACACAACATGCTATGGACGCTGAAGGCTGGGCAGTCGGAAAGCATAACGGGACAGATGTTCCAAGCAGTGATCCGACATATCATAACAACGCCAAATGGTATTCGACAAATGCCAGCACAGCCAAAACAGCCGCAGAAGCTGCTCAAACTGCGTCTGAATCCGCAAGAGACATGGCTGCTCAATGGGCTACCGGAAACACAACCGGAACACCTACGTCAACAAATAACTCCAAGTATTATTCTGAACAGGCATCAGCATCGAGGAGTGCTGCTCAAAATGCGCAAGGCGCAGCTGAAACCGCTCAAAGTAAAGCTGAGACTGCACAAAGCAAAGCAGAGACCGCACAGAGTAACGCTGAAACAGCACAAGGCTTAGCTGAGAATGCCCAACTATCAGCTGAAACCGCAAAAGACGATGCTGAAGCGGCAAACGTGTTGGCTCAGACAGCTAAGACTCAAGCTGAATCTGCCAAGACAGCGGCTCAGTCTGCTCAGACAAGTGCGGAGCAAGCCAAAACAGAAGCTGTAAATGCTAAACAGGCGGCTGAAACTGCAAGAGATTTAGCTCAATCGTATATGAATTCTGCTAATGATTCCAGAATTGCGGCTGTAACTTCTGAAACGAACGCTAAGAATTCTGAAACAGTAGCTAAAGCATCTGAGACAGCAGCTAAAACATCTGAAACGAATGCAAGTACATCTGCATCAAACGCATTAACAAGCGAAAGAAATGCTTCCGCAAGCGAATCCAATGCTTCTTCGTCCGCAAGCAACGCGGCTCAAAGCGCAGAAGACGCAGAAGCGTGGGCAATCGGCAAGAGAAACGATGTTGATATTCCAAGTACTGACGAGGCTTACAATAAGCACTCGAAACATTATTCAGAAATCGCAGCCCAAAGTGCGACAGCGGCTTCGCTAAGCGAATCAAATGCGGCTCAGTCAGAAACTAACGCTGCGTCATCGGCTACTCATGCTCAAAATGAAGCGGATGCTATTCGCGGTGGAATAATGTCTGTCTCTTATCAAAATAGTTCAAGCGGTGTTACTCCTCCGACAGGAACTTGGACATCAAATCCTGATCCTCAAAACGGAATGTATCTATGGACGAAGATTGTCTTATCGTGGGCTGATACAGGACAAAGTACATATTATACAGTAAGTTATATCGGCGCAAACGGAACAGGTTCAGTTAGTTCCGTCAACAATAAAGGCGGAGATGTAATGTTGTATTCTGACGATATACCTTTGACCGACACTGACAGCACTAAAATATCTCAGAAATTATCTGAATTATCTCAGGCAGTCAATGATATTATTGATTCATCTGAGATAGATGCGTTGTTTGAATAATGTGGATACAAGCCAATCCAAATCCAGCTAAAAAAGAAGTGCCAGACTGTGTTGTCAGAGCTATATCAATTGCTTTAAATCAACCGTGGATTCAGACTTTTGATGAATTGTACACGATTGCGAGAAGCGAATTCAACATGCCTTCAGCCGATACTGTCTGGGGGCGATATTTATATCTCAAAGGTTTTGAACCGTTTCTGCTTCCATCATCATGCCCTCCCTGTGTTACAATCGAAGAATTTTCTCGAAGATTTCCAAGTGGAACCTATATCATCGGAACAGGATCTCACGCTGTAGCTATCATCAATGGAAACTACTGGGACAGTTGGGATTCTGGACAAGAACTAGCGTCTTTTTTCTGGCGAATAAAATAACGAGGTGATAAAAATGGCATATAACAATTATAATCCTTATTACTCTCAGTATCCTTATGCATATCCTCAGGCTCAATCTTATACGAACAATATCAAGTCAATGGAATGGGTAGATGGTGAAGTTGGAGCAAAGGCGTTCCAGATGCCGCAGGGTTGGCCACCGGAAACACCAATTGCTCTTTGGGACAACAGTGAAAAGAAGATCTGGCTGAAGAGCTGGAATAACATGGGAATGCCGAACCAAATGCAAGAGCTGGATTACGAGATCAAAGAAAGAACAAACCCTGCTCTTCTTCCGGGCAATATTTCCGGTGACAATAACCAGTTTGTAACTCGTCAGGATTTTGATATGCTGAAAGAAGAGATTCATAATCTGTCTCAAACTATTCAGAATATGGGAACAAACGCCAGAAATAGGGGTGGAAACTAATGAATCCACTTTATAATATGCAAATGCAGAATCCTTATAACCGGCCTGCAGCATATCAACCTACGAATCCCATGCAGAAAATGAATCAGGTTATGCAAGCAATGCGGAACCCCATACCGGTTATCATGCAAGCGTTTCCTGATATTCCTGCTTATGCTCAAAATAATCCAAATCAAATTCTACAATACTTACAACAAACAAGACATATTTCCAATGAAGAAATACAAAATCTTATGAATCAAATTCCAAAATTTTAAGAAAGGAGTGGTGAGCAATGAGCTTTTTAGACTTAGATGGTCTGGCTCGATTCAAAGGCAAACTTGATACCTTGTTTGCCGGAAAGCTAAACAGCTCGCTTAAAGGCGCAGCGAACGGACTCGCCGAGCTTGATTCCAACGGCAAGGTTCCATCAAGCCAACTGCCAAGTTATGTTGACGATGTGCTTGAGTATGCTGACCGCGCCAGTTTTCCTGTAACAGGTGAAAGCGGTAAGATTTATATCGCACAGGATACTAATGTTACTTATAGATGGAGCGGCAGCGCATATGTAGAAATATCTTCTTCTCTTGCTCTTGGTGAAACATCTTCTACGGCATATCGTGGCGATAGAGGAAAAACCGCTTACGACCATGCTGCAGCGAAAGGCAGTGCATTCAGTTCCGGCATGTATAAGATCACAACTAATGCCGAGGGACATGTGACGGCTGCAGATCTTGTAACCAAACAGGATATTGTAGACCTGGGAATTCCGTCTACGAATACTAACACCACGTATTCTCTGACTCAGGATGCCACTGATGGGCATAAGATTACGCTTACACCTTCCAGCGGCAATCCGACGACGATTACGATTCCGGATAACAATACCGATGTCCGGAATACAGCAGGTGCAACCGATACAAGCAGTAAGATTTACTTGATTGGTGCAACTTCTCAAGCCGCTAATCCTCAGACATATTCTCATGATACGGCTTATGTCGGAACGGATGGTTGTTTGTACAGTGGAGGGGCTAAAGTTTTAACTGCTCATCAAGATATTTCTGGAAAGAAGAATACACAAACTGCTGTTTCTGACCCGACCGCTGCTGGAACAGCAACGTCATTTATCAAGACGATCAGTCAGAATGCGCAGGGCGTTATTACGCCTACCAAGGCAAGTTTACCTACAGCTTCGACAACAGTTACCGGTATTGTACAACTTAATAACACGCTTACAAGTACATCTATTACGCAAGCGCTTACTGCTGCACAGGGCAAAGTATTGAATGATGCTATTTCCAATACACAGGATGGGCTTGCTATCATTGCAGATGGCAATACCCATTCGGCAATTGCATCCGGGCAGTTTGTATATGTGAAAAATCACAGCTCTCTGGCGGATGGACTGTACAAGGCTGCTGCTGCGATCGCGACAAACGGAACGCTGAGTACAAGCAATTTGACTGCTGATGCGTCTGGTGGATTGAATGCTATCAAGGCAGACCTTGATACGTTAAACAGCAATTTTTCGAATGCTAATGACTCAATTGGTATAAAAAGTCCGAATAATAAAATACTTGTTGTTGGTAACGATAGCGCTGTAACATTATGGAATTCTAATACCATACAGTCATATATAAGCAATGTTGTTCAAAATGCTTGGGGATCGTCTTTAACATTCACATATCACAATAGCACAGGTCATGGATTATTGTTGATTAGTGGATATTTATACCTGTTGTGGTTATCATCTACAAGTAACATCAGTGTCCTTGGGATAACGGACACCAAAGTATTCAAGAAAAGCGGTAGTGGTAGCATAACATTTGGTTATTCTGACGAAAGCGGTTCCGATGTAACAATAACAAGAAATGAAAAAAGTATTACTGTCACAGTACAGGGTACCGATACAATTACATGGCTTGGTTCAACTTAAAAATGCTGTGTTACGAAGTAACGGAGGTGATGCCAAATGTATCCGGATGGTAATCCGAATATTATGTAGCATCGCCCCTTTCGGGGCGCAAAATTGCCATATTACGAAGTAACAGACTCAAAAAAACAAAAAAAAATACCCGGTTTTTACTGGGCGAAAATAAGAAAGTGAGGTAAAACAATATGAGTTATTTTATGTCCAGAATCCAGAGGGAAAATGGGAACGTTACTACTGGTTTTGAAGTCCACAATACACTGGAAGCAGCACAGTTGTCGTTCTGGGGAAGAATGAAAATGGCGTACGGCAAGACTGATGCTGATTTCGTGTCCTGCAAAATTATTAACGAGAACGGTGAAATCGTCAAGCCGTACGACATGACGTGGAAAGCACCCGGAGATGAAGAGAATCGGTTCTTCCTGCATCATATCCGCAAGAACGGAGAAACGTTTGATGACAAGGCAATTGACAATCTTGGTTCTCTCGACCTTGCTACTGGCAATCTCGCTGCGCTGATGGAATATGGATACAACAATCCGAAGTTCCCGAATGTATCATTTGTTTCCTGCTTTATCACAGATCTGCTTTCTGGCGGGATGGTGCTGAATCATGCGGCATGGGTAAAGCCGGTTGAGCAGACATCCGAACATGAACCCGCCGAGTAATCAAGCATAAATTCGGCTATGTTCTTTCTGAAGGTCTGAATCGTTCAGCATTAACCAGAAAAATGACGATCGATGAAGTACCTTCAAAATAGCACGATACCGTAATTGAGGCATTTGAGAACTAATCTTATACTTGAAATTAAAATTAGAATAATCATATCAAACTAACCAATTGCTTTTGACTATAGCCATACTGTTTGTATGGCTGTTTATTTTTTATTATCTCTTTTCTTTTTTGAATCAAAACAAATTACAAAACTTTATTAATAGTCAAACTATTGATGTTGCAACGGGTTGAGTTATTTGTTTTGAAATATATCAACAAAGGAGAATGCCTTATGTTAGAAAATTCTAATGGATCTATGTACATGCCTGTAGCGCCTATGGGGAATGCTTATGGTGGAGACGGAATGTTTGGTGGTAGCTGGATGTGGTTCCTTCTCGTGTGGATGGCAATGTTTGGATGGGGCGGCAATGGATTCGGTGGTTTCGGCAACAATGGTGCATATTCCGAAGTGCAACGTGGATTTGATCAGAATGCTGTAATGAATGGAATTACGGGTATTCAGAACTCCCTGACCAATGGATTTGCTCAGGCTGAAATTTCCGCTAACGGACGCCAGATGGCTGACATGAATCAGAATTTTGCTACTCAGCTTGCTCTGCAGAATGGTTTCTGTGAGAATCGCGCCGCAACGGCTGATCTTAAGTATACTATTGCGACTGAATCTGCCAATACTCGCGCCAATTGTGATGATAATAACCAGAAGATTCTTGACAAGCTTTGCCAGCTCGAACTGGATGGCATTAAGCAGAATTATGAAGGCCAGCTGCGTGCTCTGCAGAGTCAGCTTACGGCTGAGCAGAACGCTAATCAGGCGCTTCGGTTTGCTGCTTCTCAGGGTGCTCAGACTGCTGCAATTCTTGCTAACAACGAAGCTCAGACGACTGCTCTGGAGCAGTATCTCGCTCCGACTCCGCGGCCTGCTTACGTAGTCCAGAATCCTTCTTGCTGCAATCAGAACTTTGGTTGTGGTTGTGGCAACATGTAATCTCGTGGGAGGGAGATCTATTATGTTAGGTCTCCCTTCATCTCTTTCATTTTAAGACATTGTCTTATCTTTTAATATTTTGAAAGGATGAAATATTATGGCTCAATACAATTATGTTCCTGTTCAGCTTGTACAGCCGGGTGCATCTGCTCTGTTAGATGATAAACATGGTTGTAATCGTGGATACGTTATTCATCGTCCGGGATCCGGGATTCTGACTCTTCGTGGTATTGTCAACAATCCTTGCGGTCGTTTTGCCAGATATCGCGTTGCCTATGATGGCAACATTGCGGTTCCGGCTGACGGCACTGCCGGTGAGATCCAGCTCGCTATCGCTATTGGCGGCGAGATTGATCAGGCTAGCGTCGCAGCAGCAACTCCTACGGTTGTTGATGCTTACTGGAACGTCTCTGGTTTCGCTATTGTAGATGTTCCTGTTGGATGCTGCTACACCGTTGCTGTTGAGAACGCGTCTGTAGGCGCAACTCCTGCGGCTGTCGCTCCAGCGTTGAACCTCCGTAATCTCAACGTTGAAGTAACCCGTTTGGCGTAAAGGAGTGTTGAACTATGGATAAGAGATATATGATCCTTGAAAACAAGCTGTGCAAAGAGCTTGAAATGCTCGAAGAAAAATACCGCACCGGAGCAGAAATGAGCGAAGGCGATCTTCGTAGAATTGATTTGCTTGTACATTCCATGAAGAGCCTTGCTACTTATACAGCAATGAAACAGCACGAAATGGAACAATATAATAGTTCCTATGGAATGAACAACGGTTCATATGGAAACAACTCCTATGCAAACAACTCTTACATGGATAGCTCCTATGCAATGCGGCGCAGTATGGATAATAGACCAGATATGTCCGGGCATTATCCAATGAACTATCCAATGTATCCTGAAGAACGCCGCTGGTAAAGGAGTAGAATTAAAATGACGATTCGGATGCCGCGTGGCGATATCCGACTGGTTCGATTTCTAATTAATGATAGAAACGGTACAGCAACAGATGTTGATTTTACCGAAATTTATTTTACGGTGAAAAGAAACAAGAATGACCGTTTATACGAATTTCAGAAAAGATTGAGTACGGGCGGCATCACGAAGCTTGGCCTTGGTGACTATCAGATTAAAATCGAACCCAAGGATACAAACAAAATGTTAGTCAACAACAATCGCTTTCCTAATTATGTCTTTGATATTCAGTTAGATTACAAAGATTTTATCAAGGAAAGTTTCGTCGGCACTTTTGTCTTAACAGACGAAGTGACCTATGCAGAAAATGAAGGTGGTGAGTAAATGTATAACCCTGACATTCATTCTGTGAGAAGTGGGAATATGTTTACTCTCACTCTTACAACTCCCGCTCCTGAAAAAGAAGGTTCGGGTTCGATAGACTATGACGATATCACTAACAAACCAACTATTAACGGTGTTGAGCTTTCAGGCGATTTAACATTGGAGGACTTAGGCCTCAGAGATGTTCCGACTTCTACTTTGTCACCTGAAGAGCTTGATAACATCATTGGAATCTGAAAAGAAAGGAGGAGTTTAAATGAGCGAATATGCAAACAAGTATTTGGACTCAACTGGTGTAAAACATTTATGGGACAAGGCCAATGAAATATTCCTTAAAAAACAGGAAGGAAAAGGGCTGTCCGATGAAAATTTTACAGCAGAAGAAAAAGAAAAACTTGCCGAGCTTGAAAACTATGAGCTTCCTGCTGCTTCTTCAGATTCACTTGGCGGCATTAAAGTTGGTGACGGACTCGAAATCGATGAAAATGGCGTTGTTCATACTGTTTACAACCCCGAGATGCCTGTTGAATGGTCTGATATTCAAGATAAACCAACAACCCTTGAAGGCTATGGAATTGCAGATGCAGCTACCAAAGAAGAACTTGAAGAAGTTAAGACTGCTGTAAGTAAAGTTTATAAATACTGTGGCAAAGTCGCCACTGTTGCTGATCTTGAAAACATTCAGAAACCTCAGAATGGAGATGTTTATGATGTTGAAGAAGATGGCACAAACTATGCATGGAACGCTGAAGAGTCTCGTTGGGACAATCTCGGTTCGATTATTCAGGTGGATAGTCTGTCGAATTACGAACTGGATATTATCACTGGCTCGGCTTCAAGTGAGGCCGCCTTAAAGGAATTACTGACAAAAGGTGGAAATGTTGATCTTGGTATGAGCCTGACGCTATCCATGGCTGTATCTATCGAAAATGATACTGTTTTGAATCTTGGTGGAAACACTCTCACCTATTCTGGTGATAACTATGCGCTTATCGCTAATGGTGCAAAACTCACCGTTAAAAACGGTAGCATTCAGACAAATAAACGTATTGCTCAAGCTGAGAACGGTGGCGAAGTCATCATCGACAGTGGTTCTTATCGGTCTGGCGATGTCGCACTTTCTGCGCTTGGTTCAGAATCCAAAGTCACAATCAACGGAGGTTCTATTACAGCGCAAGAAGGTGGTATTGGAGCGTTCGACAAAGGCAATATTGAGATCAATGGCGGATCTATTACTGGCATTGACAATTTCCCTGTTTTTACAAATGGCACAGCTGGACGCGGCGGCAATACAATAACGTTCAACAAAGGAGAACTGATTGGTAATATTACGTCTAACGGATATGAATCCTGCGGCGTGTACATTGCGAACAACGACACCTTTGTTATGAATGGTGGTACTATTCGTTCTAATAATGGTTGCGGCATCTTAATGCGTGGCGGCAACGTCACTATCAACGGTGGCGAAGTTGTTGCTGTTGGCGGCGATCATACCCCTGGCTGGGTTGGCGATAATAAGACAAAGATGTCTGCTTCTGCCGTTATTTATCATGAAGCCGCGAATTATCCTGGCAAAGCTGGTATGTCTCTGACGATTACTGGCGGTAAGTTTATTGGATCAGACCATTCTCTGGAAGTTATTTCAAACGAAACAACTCCAAACGTCACCGTAACAGGTGGCGAGTTCGAGCCTGAATATCAGGCATAACTCAATGTTGACGGCATTTGCCGTTTACATAAAAATATTATGAAACGAGGTATATTACTATGGCTTACGAAACGATTGAAACCAAGAAGTTCCTTAACTCTACTGGCGTTGGTCATCTTTGGGACAAAATTAAGGAGCGTTACGACAGCAAGCTGGACAACGTTCAGGCTTCCGATGACTCCATTGTAATCACTGGTAACAATGGTATTGGCGTACAGCTCAGTTCTGAAGCGGATAACCGTCTGCAGCTGAAGACTACTGGCAATAAGGGTCTGTATGTTGCTCCTACTGCGGATCAGGATACCTACAGCATTGTGAAGGATGCGAACTCCGGCGACTATGCCGCGGTCTATCATCTGCAGAAGACTCCTAATGGTTCTGGCACTCCCGTGGACGTTGGTGCTGCTATTAACATCCCGAAGGATATGGTTGTGTCCAGCGGTACTGTTGAAACCAAGTCCGAAGCTGGTGCTTGGGGTCCGGCTGGTACTTATATCCATCTGGTTCT
>ODAJ012117750.1_pt1 | contig 31602 bp, 31 predicted proteins | sample 1539241 | NCBI WGS metagenome assembly ODAJ01 (sample SAMN02144231, study PRJEB22623) | gut metagenome | biome: sheep rumen | host: Ovis aries | place: New Zealand
CCTGCCAGTCCATTCCGCCGGCAGTGTCCATCTTCACGACCCTGACCTTGGATCCGCGCTTAATCATACCCGGTCCTCCTTTATGACGTCGAGTTTCCGGGCGACGATTTCGTACTGGACGCGGTCGTTACCATTGGCGTCCACATACCTGTTGCACTTGAGGCGACCGATGACGTGGACGATGGCTCCGCGGGTGATGGCCTCGAGGTTCTGGATGTCCTTTCCTTCCCAGGCGGTAACATTGAACCAGGTGGATTCGATGATGTTGGTCCCGTCGTTCCCATTGTAGGCAAGTTCGGTGACGACGGAGAAGCGGCATAGGCGGGTGTCGGCGACTTTCTGGATTGAGCTGTTGCCGACGATGCCTTGGATTTCGATTTTGTTGATGAACGTTTCCATAATCAGATGAATTTGTTTTTGAGTTTCTGGACGGTGGTATGTGAGATGCCTTCAAGCTTCGCGACTGCCCTGACGCTGTATCCTTTCTTCAGCAGGGCGATGGCGTTCTTGTACTGTTCCCGCATCTCTTCGTCCGATTTGCGGTATCCTTCCTTCCGGCCGAGTTTCCCACCGGCGGCAACATACTGGGCTCTTCCACTGTTGAGCCGATATTGGATGTTGCTTCGCTCGATATTTGAGAATTCGGCGAGGACGGTGATGATGATGCTTGCCAACGGGTTTACGGTCCCATCGGCTTGCAGTGAGTAGATGCCGAGGTTCTGGATGAAAACGCTGACCTTGGCATCATGCAGTCTTTCGAGCGAGCGGAGGACCTGGAGTGTGGATCGTCCAAGGCGGCTTATCTCCGACAATAGGAGAATTTCAACGCCTTGTGAGCAGCAATAGTCCAGACACTCCGATAAAACCGCTCGTTCTTCAATCTTCTTGACCCCTGAGATATGCTCCGTGAACACCTTTTTGATTGTGATGTTCTCGCGGCTGGCATATCCCTGGAGGTCTGTGATTTGACGAGTTGTGTCCTGCCGGTCATTCTCTGAGCTGACGCGCGCATAGATGACGGCAGTACGGGGTGGTTTTGTGTCCAAAATAAGTGTTTGATTTAGATTGGTCGTTCCAGAAGCCCCCGTGCGAGCCACCATAGGACTTAAAGTGGAACACGGGGGTTAGTGGAACAAAATGGTCTAGTGGATCTCGCTCTTGATCCATTCCCACATAATCTTCGCGAGCTTCTTGATAAGTCGCCAGGTCTCAATCGGGTTCCATGGCTGACAGATGATGGATTCTTTCATAATTCCACGTTTTAGAAATAGAGAGATTTGACATCTTCATAAGTCATCTGTATCAGGTCCGTGTCATAGCCGCCCCTTCCGCCAAATTCGTATTGACAGTCTTCCAGGGTGGCTTCCGGATATTGGTACAGGAAGTCGATGATGTATTCGGACAGTTCATCGTAGTCGGTGTCGTAGTCCATACATCCTTTGCGATAGCCGTAGTAGCCCATGTCGGTTTCTTCGTGCGGGTATACGGCCGTGCAAGTCTCGATGATGTGCTCCACGAAGGCGAGGCAGTTGAGAAGCTCGGATTTCCTGGTGAATTCTTGGTCTGTGTGCGGCCGATAGTATCCGCACGACATGTTACAAGCACTGACCTTCAATCCGTGGTTCTTGAGGCTTTCCACGTCGGTCATCATTCCCATCTCCTTCTTGTAGCCGAAGTCCTGATAACCGATTGCATCAAGGAATTCGGGCGAGCAGAGTTCCGTCCAGCCGCCGATATTCCAGATGAGGTCATGTCCACCCCGCCGGTCACATTGGAGGACGAAGCGGGAGTCGTCAAAGAAGCTCATCACGGCTCCTTCACTACCGATGCAGCCGATTTCTTCACCCACGAAAAAGGCGCATTTCATGACGGGGAACTTTTGGAGGCACTTGAGGCAGATCCAGATTCCGTTCTTATCGTCACAGCCAGGGCCCTCCATCTGGACATTGCCGATGGAGAAGCCGAAGATGATTTCCTTTGTCTCAACCGCTTGGAAGTCCCGGCTATGGGTCTTCTGTACCTGGTCGATGTGCGAGACAACGGTAGGGTAAGTTTCCGATTCACCCTTCCGTACATACAGGTTCCCGAGATTGTCCACCTCGTAAGTGGCATCCGGGACGTTCTTTCGAATCCAGTCCTTGATGAATTTCCGCATTTTCTTTTCACCGCGGCTCGGACTGTAAATCTTGTAGAGTTGTTTGAGAAGTTCCATTTCCTTTCGTTGTTATTGGGTTATACGACGGTCGCAGTATTGGCCGCCGACATAGAACATCCGACCGGCAAGGATTTCACGGATGAGCGTATCGGCGAGGATGTTCTGCTCGACATAGGCTCCGGTGTCTTCCTGCCAGGCGTTGTAGACCCGGACATCGGATACGGATTCCACGTAGATTCTGTCGTAGTGGGAATAGGTCCAGTTGGTTTCCTTGTACTGCTGCTCGGCTTTCTCTACGCAGTCAAGGGTGCAGAAGTCCATCCGGCAGAGGTCAGAGTGAACGGCATCGGACTTTAGCTCCCAGCATCCGCACACGGGGCACTTGAATACGTCGTCCTTGTGGTGATACTCGTCTTCCGAATCCACGTAACGGAAGTCTTCGAGCCAGTCATCGGCGCAGTACATCTCTTGGCCGTGGACATAGACGGTGGTAAGGTCGGAGTCCACGTAGGTCTGGTGATAGTCGTCATAATTGTCGTTGTCGTCCTCATCGTAATCATCATCGATGCTGTACGACGTGGTGTCGAGGCTATAGTCCCAGCCGTGCGAGGTAGTGTTGTACGCCTTCTTCGCATTGTAATCATAGTATTTGAAGGTATCAGCGTATGAGAGGGTGTCGTCAGTCTCAAGGTCAATCTTGATATGGAAGGTGAGGTGGGACATGGAGTTTCCCTCGGTGTCAACGATACTGGTAGCATCTCCACAGCCGCAGCCGGGCACCTTGTAGATATCGATTTCACCGGCCTTCACCAGTTCATCGATGAGGGCACGCATGAGGACCGGGTTGCAGTCAGTCGCGTACTGCCGGTCCAGATAGCGGTATTCGTGACCATCGTCATCGTAGACGTGGGGATAGAGGATGGCCCGGGCGATAACCATGTCGGAATCGTCGACCAGGAAGGCGGCCTTGGCGTCAACCGCATCCCGGTAGAACGGCCAGTGGTCCTGATTGACCATGCAGGAGTGGAAGCACCCCACGCAGGAGTCGGCGTCATAGATCCGCTTGAAGTCGTCGTTGATGATGAGCTTGTTCTCCGGCAGCTTGCCCATGCAGTAGGTCTGCCATTGAAGACTGAATTCCTCCTCCAGCCATCTTTGTACGGACTCAGGGAGTGAGCGGCCGTACTCTGTGGCATTGATGAGGTGGTGGAGCATCTTGCCGGCTTTCATCTTGTAGACGCGGCCGGATTGTTCCATGTTCTGATAACGGAGCGACCGGGTGTCATGATCTTCACATATTCCCAGCCATTCATCCGTCTGGTACAGGTCGGAATGGAAGATGTCTCCCATCAGGTTGACCATGTACGGTAAGGATTCGTCCGCGGCTCCCGCGGACAGAAGGTTCTGCCAAACGTAAACCTTCATCTCGGCCATCGACGCGAAGTTGATGACCTCATAGTTTTTCTTCTTGAACTGGTCCTTGACGAAGGCGAGCAGTATCTTGTTCTTCCTGCTCTTGGTCCCGTTTCCGTGGACTTGGATGCCGAAGCGTTCCTTGAACCCTTCGAACCCGTTGAAGTTAAATCTAAGCATTTGATTTATAAGTGTTTTTGGGTTGACATAAACGAAAAAGGGGGTACCAGATCTAAGTCTGATACCCCCTCTTCGGTGTAATCTTGGCGTTGCGCCACTAGCTGATGAACCAGCTCCAGGTGTCGTCTTCATGGTTGACCGCACGGGCGATACCCTGTGCGACATCGAACGCATTGATACAGCGTTCCATGGCGACATCTATATAGTTGTTTCTGTAGTTCGTCATCAGCTGGTAGAACTGCCAAGCTGTGATATCCTGTCCATTCCCGGCGAAATTCTCGTCGGTGTAGTAATCGCGAACCATCGAGTTGATTTGCGATTCGGGCAGCAGGAATTCTGGCAGACCGAGTTCCCTCTTCATAGCCGCCGGCATTTGAGAAGCCATGCGGGCTCTCCCAAGGAAACGGGCGAAAAGAGGAACGTCTATGGTGGTCTGGCCCAGTCGTTCCATGTCTTCGAGGTGACGCTGATGGTCATACCTGCTGAAGACCTCCAGGCAGTATCGGTAGAGGTCCGTCAGGCTGGTCACCTTGATGGATAAGTTCACGCCATCCGTGCGGAGCAGAAGGTTCGTGCAAACGGTGTTGACGAAGCCGATTCCGAGGCGGAAGCGTTGCTGTTGCGTTGATAGTCCCAGCAGATTGGTTTCCGCGTAGCTCCGGACTCCGACCACTTGGAGGTTCAGGAGGTTGCCGTTGACTACGCGTTGGATGCTGGGTATCTCGATCATAAACATCATCCGCTGCATGTAGGAGCTCTCGTCTTCCGGCATCAGGTTCTCTACGAGCTTACCTGCGCCATTTCTCGTTCGGAGCTTCATTTCATGCGAACAGCGGATTACGGGCGCCTTGACGGTCTGACCATGAAAGAAGGTCTGGATGGCGTCAAGGGCAGTAGTGCAGAATTCGGTGTGGCTGATGGTCTCGATATTGTCCTTCGAGAAGACGGGCACACAGAATCTTTCTTGCAGTTCGGGGAGTTCGAGCGGGATGCTGTTCCCCAGGATGAACGGGTTCCTTTGCTCACCCATCTGGACGGTCCCTTCTTGAGATTCGACCATGACGGGATAGAGCGACCCGTTGAATTGATTGTTTTCCATTGTGTTGTTATTCAGTTGTTTCTATTGTTTCTTTCTTGATTTTGCGGGACCTACGGCGGAAGATGGTAAGGAGCTTTTTCGCATTCTTGGCGATGCTCCCCACCATTTCGCAGACATAGATCACGATGTTGATGATATCGTCGACATCCTTCTGAGCCATTCTAATCGGTGGTTACGGGCTCGGGGTCGACGGTCTTGGTGTTCTTTTCCTTCCAGGCATCAATGTGTTCCTTGATTTCAAAGCACAGGCAGGCGGCCATCATGATATCAATGGCCAGGATGAGTAATTTGTAAGGGTTCATAATGTGTTGTATTAAAGTGTTGATAGTAAATGTTTCTCTTTCTAATAAGGCCTTGAAAGGGCACCATCGGGACGAAATAAAAAGACGCTGTGGCCGCCACTATTCCTTCGGGCAGCATCACTAATCCAGCGTCTTGGCATTGGATACGACCGGACAGGGACCGTCGCCAGGGCAAACATGAGTTGCGGCGAGCGGAACCAGTCCACCGGAGACCTTTCCTGATGGTAACGCTCCTCGCGCCCATCGGTCTACGGCTGTCTATCCAAATATGTTATGTAATCTTCTATGTATAAGGAAGTTAGCACTTTTCAGGCGGCTTGATTTCCTTATCCTTGTAGGAAGAGACTCAGACCTGGTACCGCTCTGACTTGCTTGCCGCCGTTTCTGCGCGGACCATCCTGGTACCAAACCTCTCCCGTATAGCCCCCAGTCGCGATGACTCTGGGGCTTTTTCTTTTCGACCCTGCCGTACGCTCCGCTGAAATACCACTTTCTGCGTAACCCTTCGGCTGAAACTCTAAATTAATGAGATGAAGAACAAACCTAAATCATTGATAATATGGAAAACAGCAAGATTAAACATGTGCCGAGCGGCGAAGTCTACGAGAATCGGAAGGAAGCCAAGGTCAAGATGGGCCACGGCAACTTCAACAGAGCGCTCAAGAACGGGGAAATCTTCTTCCTCAAGACTTACGGACCGACGGACATTATTCTTTAACAATTACTTAAATCATTTTGCGGACTATGATTACAGATCCAAATTTCTCCTTCCACACCTATGTCAGCGTGGAAGGGTACACATGCAAGACCGACGCGACTGCCTGCCTGAGTAAAGCGGGTGCTGCCGCAATCGGAAAGAACAAGATGGCGTTCCAACCGCGATACATTACGGTGGACCAGTTCCTCCAGTATGCGACGACCGGACACGCCTTCGCAAACATCTTTGCCTTCGACCCGAACCAGAAGTATTGGGTAACGGCATCGACGGGCAAGCATTTCCAGTCCTATCCGGTATATCGGAATGGGCCGAACAAGGGGGCGATGAAACTGTCCTTCAAGTCGGACCAGTTCCTCTATGGTGCGCAGGCTGTGTACGTCGACATTGACAATACCCGCTTCACTGCCATCCCTGATTATCTGGCGACCCTCACATACCCGCCAACCTGCGTCTACATGAGCTTTTCGGACGGCAAGGCGAAGGGGAATCCGGGTGTTGTGTCAAGGCGTTTCCGGCTGGTATATGTTCTGGACCAAATTTATGAACCTGACGACTTGCGGAGGATTTCAACGGGGCTGACGGAACAGATTGTCATTGATACGGCGGAACCTATGGCGGACGACTGCGGGGAAAGACCGTGTCAGTATATGAATGGAGTCTACGGCAACAACGAGACCTACAGATCCGATATCATATACACGGTCTCCGACTTCCCGCAGCTTAGTGATCCGCCCTCCCTGCCGCCGTCAACACAAGGGAGCGGACCGACAATAGTATTCAATGAGGACCTTATTCGGGAAATGGAAACGAATGATTATGCCACCGTCACGCACTTTCATTCCTGGCAGTATCCCTATGTCTATCGAACGGAGCGGACGGGAGAATGGATTGACGGAAAATACCAGATGACGGACGATAACTACCTGCAACTATGGTATCACCGTGAGAGGCTGATGGATGGGATGCACAGGCGGAGGAATCTTTTCATAAATACCTGTCTCCGCCGCTTGATATGCCCGGGAATAGACGCTGACACCCTGCTCTATAACCTGTATATAGACCGAGAGCGCTTCTTTGACAACAGCGACGGAGTACTCGACCTGAAAGCACTGATGCTCCGAGTGAAAAGGGCGATGGAGATGACACCCGAGCAACTTCTGGCATATTGCGACTGGGAGATACGGTATTGGAAGGTAAATAGGCCGGCGTTCATCATCCATCCGAGCTTCACGGGCATTAACGGGATTGCGAGTTCAGTAGCAAAGAAGATACGGTGGGAAGAGATTGACCGGATGTACGACAAGAGCCTGTCCCTGAATGAAAACCTTGAAACCAATCTCGCCGAACTGGATATATCGGCTCGCACGCTCTACCGGTACTGCAAAGAGCGCTTCATTGACACGGACCCAGACCGACCGATGACCGCCCGTGAGATGCGAGAGGAAAAACGCCAGGAAAAGGCCAGGAACGTCGAGCTCTTCCTGGACCTCTATAATCCGGATATGACGATGCGGGAGAATCTTGACGTGATGAAGGATGCCGGATTGAAGATGACGCTCGGTACTCTGCATCGGTGGATTGACAAGTACATCGAAGAACCCACATCTTCGGCCTTCAACTTCGAACCATCCACTTTTGCCACACCACCGAACTTTTGCAATTGGGTTCCTGATGTAGCCGACTATGGATTCACGATGTCAGAATGGGATATGCCGGAAGCCAAGGAAACGGCCAACGATAACTTCTGGTCAGCACATGAGGATATCCCTTCTTTCAATAACTGGCAACCACAATTCAATGTGTACTAACCCGTACAGGAGAAAGGACGCTCCGGAGAAGGGCGTCCTTTCATTCTTTCTTGATTTGAAAAAGCATTATGTAGTTATGGTAATAACTACTACTATTATATCAGATTGTCAAAAATGTACAAAAATGGAACAAACAATGAGTTAGGATAGGTTTCTTGCCTATCCTTTTTGTTTTATTCTGCTGAAATGTATCAATCTGCGCTCCGGACGACATCATTGCTTTATCTATGGACAGAGGCGGAGTAAATAGAGCTGCACTGTCCATAGAAAACAATGCTTGAAAAATTAAAATACCTGCTTTTTGGTCAGCGAGATGCTCACCAAGAGCCACAGAATATTCAGCTTGCTTCATCTGCTGAGAAAGGAACAGAAGCCAGCCCTAATCTCGATGCTACCCACTACGCCGACCCCGAGATCCAAATCATCGCTGGCCGGTACGGAGAGCTGGTTGATGGAAAGGTGATTCAAACGACCCTGGCAGAGCTTCAGGAGATACTACCACGACCACGGAAACGCGCAGATGCCTACCAGTCCCTCAGCCGGCGATTGGCGGCGATGGGTGTTCAGTTGGTCATAAAGCGGGAGGTGCGCCATGACAAGTAATATTGTTCTGCTGCTGCCGGCCCCGCGTGACTGCTACCTCCCGGCCATGCCGCTACTTCGTGGGGATATTTACCGATACGAAGACGGGTTTGACAAAAATTACGTTGGCGCGACCAGGCATGCTGAGAAGCGTCGCGGAGAATGGGTCTGTACATCTTCCGATTATGCCGGGACCAAAATCGCTGCGGCCAGAAAGATTACTCCTCCGGACAAGTGGGAATATTACTCATTCCCGGTCTTTGATACGGATTCGGACCGGCTTGATCAACGCCTCAAAGAGTACGAGTCATACTACATTGCCGAATTCGATTCCTTCGAAAATGGCTACAATGGGAATCGTGGTGGAGTCGGCAGACCAGGGACAACCATCATTCGTGTCACGGCTCCTGACGGCACGGTATCCATCTTCTACTCGTACAATGAAGCCGGAAGAGCATTCAACCTAACTTCTGGCGGTGTCCAGTATTATTTGGACAAGAAGGCCGACTCCACGAACAAGGAAGGCTTCAAGTTCGAAAAGCTTAACTAATCAATCATTGAAATTATGGCATTCAAACACTTTTTTGATTTTTCGATGGGCAAGATTGATTGCTCGTTGCCGGAGGAGGATGTAGTCTCGATGATGCAACTCCTCATCGACCATGCCTATATGGGGAACCGCGTAGCCGTCGTCAAATACTTCAAGGTGCTCGACGACGACAACTGCGAGTTCTCCATAGAAAGGTACCTAACTACTGATTATTGCCTCGCCTGTGGAGACCAATTCATAGGCGAGCATGATGAATCGCTACTGTCCGGGCTGGAGACACCGTATTTCAGCCTAAAATGGGGACCGACAGCTACAATCACCCCGGTTGTTGCGCCGTTGATACCTATGGGAAGCGCTTTCTATGCGCCGATGTCTTCGTTTACTAACTTCTGGAAGAGAATAAATGAGAAGTACGCCGGCGAGAAGATCCAGCGCATCAAAATAGACATCACTACCACGGCGCTTACAGTCAGGGTGAAATACGCGCGCACAGTCACCGGCAATGCCAAGCGCTATGCAGACGATGTGCACGACCTGGAGCTTGAACTAGGACGCCCATTAGAAGACTTCCGGGGACAGACACTTGAATGGCCGCTTGCTGAACTCGGTGAGATATGCGCGCGGAAGTACCTGAAGCGGAAGTCCTATGATGGCCTGGTGAGCTACTTGAAAAAGACCTATGACATAACCCTCCAAATTGAGGATTACTAGTCGTGGGCGGATAGACAGGATATAGAAAACGTCCTGTCTATTTCTTTTCTCGGGGTGAACTGAGGGGTGAACAGTTCAGGAGTAGTTTGGCCGAGGGTTTAGGGTTGGAGTATTGATTATAAGCGAATTGAAATCTACTCGGGAAGGGTGAAATGGTTTAGTTCACCCGTAGTTCAGCCTATGCAACAACGATATCGTGGATATACCCCACGAACTTGCCGACCCCCTGCGTCTGGGCACCAAAGACACCTACCCAGTCGACCTCGCTGAAGGGTTCCACGTTGATGAGGTCCTGTGATGTGATGTCGCCGTTCTCGCAGACATAGGAGACGATGGTCGCCAGGAACTCCTCCTGCTCGGCGTTCAGGGACGCGCCGGAAATGAAGTCACCGAACCGGAGCATGGCGCGCTTGCGGTCAACGCCGATGAGGGAGCGGATGAAGATGGCGACGTTCGGACCGCACGTCATCCCGGCGGTGAACTTCTCGTAATCTTCCTTGCTGCCCAATTCCGCCCAGAGAATCCTTTCCAACTCACGGAAGTCGGCAGGGTCCAGTTTCTCCAGATTATAGATCTTCTCCAAAACGGGCAGATTGCGGTTTGCGGCCAGGAAGTCGAGTACTCGCTGCTTGTAGGACATCCGGGTCGTGACGCCGGCACTCTCGCCGTCGTAGGTGATAACGTCCTCGATATCCACGATGAACCATTGGCCCTTGTCGCCAACGAGGAACTTCATCAGGTCACGGAGCGAAAGACGGACCTTCTCCAGCCATTCCAGGGACACGTTCTCCCATGCGACCGGGGACAAGACCTCCTTCAAGACCGGAATCTTTGCCTGCACCTGCGGTAACGTCGCCTTTTCCAGGAGTTTTTCGGCGACAGTCTGCACCCGCTGGATGCACTTGTCAGCTTTCACCTCGCTATTCAGGAGGCTCAGTTCGATGGTCAGCGCCAGGACATCGAACTTCTTGGCACTCTCGTCCAGGGTATTCTTCGGCAACAGTGGCGCGATATCGTTCTTCAAGGTCAGGACATCCACGTCAGAGATATAGGTCCATGCATCCTGTTCCTTGAAATGGCTGACTGAAGCCCATTTTTCACGGACGGAGATATGACTGTCGGAAAGGGTCATTACCTGTTCGCGCAGTCCCTGCTTCAGCTCGTCGTGCAGTCTGCGGGCATAGTCGTCCTCCTGCCACTTCTGATGCTGGAGTTGGAAGGCGATGTCCACACGAAGCCCGAAGAGCCGCTCCGTCAGGGATTGTACGCTCATCGCCTCCTGACCGTTGGGATTCTGCTCAAAATACTCGAAATTCCGGCACCAGTCGAAGATATAGAAACACTCCTTATCCTTTCCGCCGAAGATACCGGGACTCAGTCGGGTGCCACGGCCAATCATCTGCCAGAACTTAATCTTACTCTTGACGACCTTGAAGAAAACTAGGTTCAGAATGTCCGGAACGTCGATGCCCGTATCCAACATGTCCACACTGACGGCTATCTGCGGCTCTCCATCACGGATTTCAAACTTGTCGATGAGGTCCTGCGCATAGGTGACGTAGTTGTCGATGAGGACGCAGAACCCCGGCCCATATTCGGGATAGAGTACGCCGAACCGCTGGACGATGAGCTCGGCGTGGCGGTGGTTGTAGGCGAAGATGATGGACTTGCCGATACGTTCCCCGCTCTGGACCTTCAAGCCGTTCTCCATCAGGTCCTGCAAGACGGCGTCCACGGTGTCCTCGTTGAAGATATAGCTGAATATCTCGTCTCCTGCGATGTCACGGTGATAGTCCCCGGAGCGCGGGTCCAACGCCTTGCGGGCAGCCTCATACTCCCAGACCATCTCCATCTGCCGCTTCTCCTCCTCGGTCAGGCTGTTATATTTGATGCCCTCCTTGAGAATCAGGCTGCCCCGCTTGAAGCCATGGTAGTTGACCAGATACTTGTCGGCCACGGCATCATCCAACTCATAGGCGTAGTTGGGCTCCCCCTGCTCCATCTCGAAGATATCGTAGGTACTCCGGTCCACTTCGTCGCGCGGCGTGGCGGTCAGGCCGATGAGCATGGCGTCGAAATAATGGAAGATGGCTCCGTACTTGCCAAAGATGGACCTGTGTGCCTCGTCGATGATGATAAGGTCGAACCGTCCCACCGAGAATGGCTTCTCCTCCGTGTCGATGTAGTTGATCATCGTCTGGTAGGTACTGAAAACTATCCGGGCTCCCAGGTCCTTGTCGCCACCGTTTTCATTCAGGGCGCAGGTCGTAGTATTGGGAAGCAGCTTCACAAAGTTCTTCTTGGCCTGATTCACGAGGCTGGTCCGGTCGGCAAGGAAAAGGACGTTCTTCACCCAGCCGTTCCGCATCAGCACATCTACGAGGGAGATGGACACCCTCGTCTTTCCCGTCCCTGTCGCCATGACCAGGAGGGCCTTGCGGTGCTTCTTGTTATAATGCTCGCAGACCGCCTTGATGGCCATCTTCTGGTAGTGGCGGTCGGAGATGCTGTCCTTGACAGTGAAGTCGGTGATTTCCTTGCGTCCCCGCTGCTGGATAAGACGCTCAAGGTCCTTGGCCGTATGGAAACCAAAGAGCTGCCGGGAAGGATAGCCCAGGCCGTCGATGATCCAGGTCTCGAAGCCGTTGGAGTAATAGATGACCGGGCGGACGCCGTATTGATGCTCCAGGCAATCGGCATAGAGTTCGGCCTGATGCTTTCCCTTGCTGGGAGAAACCGACGTCTTCTTCGCCTCGATAACTGCCAGCGGTCGGCCGTCCCCACCGAAGAGGACATAATCCGCATAGCCGGTCCCGCTGGAACTCGGCATCCCTTGCAGTTCTATCTCGATGCATGCCCGCAGCGGCTGGATGACACCTTCCTGCTCCATGACCGGCCATCCCGCTTCCCGCAGCATCAGGTCGATATACATCTTCCTGGTTTCAGCCTCGGAGATGTCAGAGGCGATTTCTTCCACCGGTGCTGTCGATGTCACCGCCTCTGCGGCGGCGGCCGTGACGATAGTATCTGTCGGCTTGACTTCCACACTGGGTGGTACTGCGACGGGAACCTGGACCGAGCCGGGGACGAGCGACTTGTCGAAGGGCTTAACCTCCTCGACCATCTTGAGCTTCAGAAGGATGGCGCCGACGACGTTGTAGATGTTCAGGAGGCAGAAGAACGCCTCCCGCTTGGTCACGCTACCGGTATGAGCCGCGCTGTTGCCGACTTTCCGCACATAATGCACGGCCATCATCACCTTCTCGTCATTGATGAACGACCGGAACGGCTCCCCGTCCACCAATTCGAACAATGATGTGCGGTCCGACACAGGGATATGCTTCATCTCATACAGTGCCCGGGCGATATGTTCCAGCGCTTTTCTCGCATTCATGGCGCTGTAGTCCGGGTCGCTAATCTGATGCTCCTCCGCCGCCGCACAGAACCGGTGCAGCGTATAGAGGTCCAAATCCCGTATGTAGTCGAAGTTCCGCATGGAGTTAGGACTGTTTTATGGAATAAATCGTATCAAGAACTTCCTGCAAGAAGGATTTCAGCAGTGCGGTTTGTTCCTTGCTATTGCCGAGTTGATTGAACTCGTCCGCTTTATTAAAATCGAACCAGATGCCATTAGTTTCATCATCGTAATAGGGAGCATCAAAATACAAGCCTGCCTCCATATCGTCCACACGGTCAATCAGCAAATCAAAGACAGACTTCCCCCATCCGTCACGATCATCAAAGCCAATACACACCAAAGGATGTTCACGCTCAAAATAGACACCCATCCATCCCCACGCTCGTTTCATCCGGACATGCTTGAATGCAACTTCGAAGTACTTGCCCATAACGCCTTCCCGCGGTGTGCTTCCTGAGAAATTACCACCACTGTTCGTGTCCTTCCGACTGTCATAGAGGAAGGCCGTGTAGTGATCATTGTCAAAAGAGAACACCTCGTCAAGGCCGCGGTAGAAGGTGTACAAGGAAAACATTCCGTCGAGATTCATAGGCGTATTCGTGAGAAAAACACTGCAAACATCTTTGAGGTAACCGAGGTAGCCGTTCCAAAGGGAAGCCTCCTCATCCGGGATTCTCCCCTTGAGATACACATAGAGTTCTGTCCATGTATGCACGGTAAAACCGACTTTCTGTAGAGGATAATTCGTAATATAACCCAGACGTTCCGCAGGGACCTTGAAGCGTTTGGTGTACTGCTCGAAATGGTGGTTGCGGTCGTAGATCTTACACTCTATCAGATATTCTTTACCCTCGGATTGGAAGTAGAAATCCGGCCGACTATCATCATCGGACAATTCCCTTTGCAGATAGATATCATCCGTACTTACCCCTGGAAAGAAGAACTGCACAAAGGCCTCCAAGAACCGGTCCGACGTCTGGCACATTGTCCAGGTGATGTCGGACAGGTCGTTCTCCTTCCTGAAACGAGAAGATAAGTTTGTGATGAAATCTTCCAAATATTCCATTATCCGAAGTATTTGTCCATCGTATAGTCGAAGAGCTTCTGGGTTTCGGCGATGGAGGCGTTGATGGATGCTTTCTGGCGTTCGATGGCCTTGATTTTTGTGGCGAAGGATTGCTGGAGGGGAAGAGGAGGGTAAATAGGTGTTCGGGTACCAAGTTCCTTTGCCGTGATGGCCATTTGAACACAATTACCATTAGTACTTTCGTTCTTGATTATCCGAGAGAGTAACCACAAGAAGAATGTCGGAGAGTAAACATCCTCCTTGATACGAATCTTCATCAAAGAAGGATGAATAATTCCAATCGGAGCATCTTCCGGGAGACGGTATATTTCGCCGATTGTTCCTCTACAACTCATGATAAAATCACCAGAGTGTACTTCAAAACGCTTAAGGGATCCAAATTTCTCTTTGTCAATGTAATGCGTTTCAACGTTCATCGTCTTTCGGATAGCGTGCTTCTGCTCATAGACCATGCAGAAAGAATCCTCCTTGTTCACATAGCATTCAGTCTTCAAGGCACTACCAAAAGGCCCTAAAAACATTTCAAGTACAGCGTCCTTCAAAGCAATCGTCTGCCATCCCTTCTCATTCTCCACCGGGTCGCCAAACATATCGTAGAAGATGGACTGGGCGAGGGTGTCGAGTTCCTTCAGTTGCGCCTTCTGCTTGTCGATGATTCCTTGCAACAGGTCCAATTCCGCGACGATGCTTTCCTGCTCGGCGAGAGGGGGCACAGGAACCGGAATTGACATTAGGGAAGACTTAACCAAATGCTTTATGGTTACTCCTTTCCCATATTGCGCATCAAGCGTTCCGTTAGTTTTCAAGAAATGCAAATAATGCAAATAGAAACGAGGCAAATAGGAGTCATTAAAGCGAATGCGGTGAAGTGCATTTTGATAAAGCATCGACTCTGAGCTCGACCAGATAGCTGCTCGTCCGATATCACCACCCTCACATACAAGTAGATCTCCAGCGGTTACAGAATATCGTTCATCATCGGTATCCTCGAAGCGCGCCTGTTTCACAGTTGAAAGGTCAATGTGATCCCATTGCACATTGATAGAACATAAGTATGGCTTTAACTGACCTGTATCCTTCGATTGGTTCAATGTTTTCCCTAATTCGCTGGAACAGATGTCGCCTAACTTCCGATATGTCCACCCTTTCCTCATCGCCTACAGGTATTTCTCTTCAAACTCGGCAAATCCGGCCGCAATTTCCTTTTGCAGCGCCTGGATTCTACCCAGCACGACGGCGGGGTCTTCATAATCGACCTTGACCTTCTCGACCTCCTTGTACTTGTTGATGGAAAGGTCATAGTCGTTGGCGCGGATTTCATCGACGGGGACGAGGAAGCTTTGGTCCTTGCGGGTACGGTTCTCTTCGGCATCCAGGTTCTTCCAGCGTTCAATGATGTCGGGGATGTCGTTCTCGGTAACGGGGGTGCGCTTGTCGTCCAGGGAGAAACCATCGGCCTTCATGTCATAGAACCAGACCTTATCCGTGCCGCCAGCGCCGGTCTTGGTGAACACGAGGATGGCGGTGGAGACTCCGGCGTAGGGCTTGAAGACTCCGGAAGGCATGGAAATGACTGCCTGGAGCCGGTGCTTGTCGATGAGTTCCTTCCTGATGGACTTGTGACCGGTGCTGTTTCCGAAGAGAACGCCGTCCGGAACGATGGAAGCGCAACGGCCGCCGGTCTGGAGCATCCGCACGAAGAGGGCCAGGAAGAGGAGCTCCGTCTTCTTGGTCTTGGTGATGGCGAGGAGGGACTTGCTTACTGCCTCGTAGTCCAGGCTCCCGGTGAAGGGCGGATTGGCAAGGCACAGGGTATAGCAGTTTTCGTCGGTATTGTCGGTGGAGAGGCTGTCCCGGTAGGCGATATCAGGATTGTCGACACCGTGGAGCATCAGGTTCATGGCACCAATCCGAAGCATCGTAGCGTCGGTGTCGAAGCCGTGCAGCATGCCGCTCTTGTAATGGTCGGCATTTTCCCTCTTGAGGAGTTCTTTCTTGTAATGGGACTGGATGTACTTGGCGCTTTCCACGATGAAGCCCGCACTGCCCATGGCCGGGTCGCAAATGGTGTCCTTCAGCTGCGGATCCATGAGTTCCACCATCATCCGGATAATGTGACGAGGCGTGCGGAACTGACCGTTGTTGCCTGAAGCCGCCATCTTCCCGAGGACGTACTCATAGACATCGCCCATCGTGTCCCGGTTGTTCATATCCAGGGCGTCGATGCCTTCCACGACCTTGACCAGTGTGCGCGGCGACTGGATGAGGAAGGTAGCATTGGCCATGAACTTGCTGTAGGCAGACTCCTTCCCGCCGTTGAGGTTTTTGATGAAAGCGAAAACGTCACGGCTTACAGTCCGGAACATCTGCTCGGCCTCCATATTCTTGAATACGCTCCACCTGAGGTCGCTATACGGGACATCGCGGTCAGTGTCAGGGTTATGCCACATGCCCTCCTTGAAGGTCGGGTCCTGAACGGTGGCACCGAACACACTTGCGTTGGCCTCCTTGGTCCGCTGTGCGTCGTCGAGCATCTTCATGAAGAACAGATAGGTCATCTGCTCCAGGATGGTAATGGAATTGGTGATACCTCCCGTCCAGAAGGTGTCCCATATCTGGTCGATACGTGTTTTTATCTCACCCGTAATCATCGTATGTATCGTGGTTTAACTTTCAAAAATACGGTTTTTTGGCGGAAATGGCAAAAATGAAATCTTCATGCTACTGGTGGTGGAGGGCAAACCATAAAGACACTCCCTCTCAACCGAAGCAGAGAGGGAGCGTCGTTTCGTCAATCGTGCTCTTTGCGAACGCGATGAACGTGCTCGTAGATGGAGACAATAGCCCCAAGAGCACCAATCATGGTTAGTATGAACATTATTCATATCTGATTTTATTGTGGCAATTACCGTAGCCTATTCACCTTATTTTTCAAAAGGCAGCCAATATCTACGCTATGCACCGCCCGTGTTCTCTCTATAATAAATATACAAAAAAAGCACAAAAAGTCAAAGGTTTCTCCGGGAATAGCGACACAATACCGACTCGGATATCGCCATTCTTGCGGCACTCTTCATTTTTTCGTAGATTTGCTGACACACATGAGAGATTTCAAAGACATATCCGAAACTGCCGCCCTTCCACGGATAAACCCGCGGGACGAGTTGCCCTTGTTTGAGTTCCCGGAGCCTCCTGCTATCGACGAATTGAAAAGCTTACGGGATGACGGGACCATGAAGTTGCCCATCGCTGTGGGTACGGATGAGAACTCCGCCGTAAAGATCATCGACCTTGCGGACTCTCCCAATCTGCTTATTGCCGGTTCACGCGTTTGTTATGATAGTATCGTCCAGAGCCTGAAAACGGTCATCTACTCGCTCCTCATGACTAGGCATCCTTCAGAGGTGAAACTGGTTATGATGGATGCCCACGGACTGGATTTCATGGGCTATGAGCAGCTATCGGACCACTATTTCGCGTGCTTGCCGGACGCTGATAATAGCATCGTATCCTCTGCAAGTGACTCGTCAAAGGTTATGGGGGGCCTCTTGAAAGAAATCGAAGACCGGTTAAAGTTTTTCCAGAAGGCGCGTTGCAGGAATATCGAGCAGTATAACGAGAAATACTGCCAAAGACAACTGCTGCCAGCTGAAGGCCATCATTTCCTTCCGTACATCGTTGTCGTTGCAAATGAATATGCCGAATTCCTGCCGCAGACGAAACCATATAAACAGCCGTATTTGAATCAGCTTATCCGTGTTGCCCGAATTGGTAAGCCCGCCGGTATCCATCTGGTATTCGGAACGACCTATCTGCTGAAGGACCTTTTGCCACGTGAACTTGCCGATGGTTTTCCCGGCGTAATGGCATACCGGGTGAATTCGAAGAACGAGTCGAAGATGCTTCTTATGGATAGCGGCCCCGATGCCTTAAGAGATACCCGTTCCTTCATCCTTCGGGACAACCTGGAGACTTATCATTTGCGGAGTTTGGATGTCCGTGACGATGAATTCGACCGTGTTGTGGAAAATGTCGGTAAGCAGCGGGGATACCAAAGGAGCTTCAGTACGCCATATTACCTGCCGGACCCGTGGACAGAATATGAGGAGGAATATGGTGGCGGCATGGTGGATATGAAGCAGCTAGATGAGCATTTCGAGGAGTGCGCCCGGCTAGTTGTTTCCATGAAGCGCGGCTCAACGTCCGATTTTCAACGGCGGCTTGGTATGGGGTATGCGAAAGCCGGACGGGTCATGGATCAACTGGAAGCCGCCGGTATCGTAGGACCGCAGAATGGTGCCAAGCCGCGCGAGGTTCTGGTGAAGGATACCGATGAGTTGGAACAGATTCTTTCGCATTTTATAAATGAAACTTGAAGAAGCCATCGTATACCTCCTCGCCTCTTCCAACCAAGGCATGAAGACTGACCAAATCGCCCATGAAATCAATGAACGTGGCCTTTATCAGCGCTGGGACAAGGAGCCTGTGACGGAGAAGCAGATCTGGGCAGAGATCTTGTCGCATCCTGAGACTTTTGTCAAATCGGATGGAAGAATACGTTTGATGATATAACAATACCAATAACGTATTTTGCTATAAATTAATAACTTAGTTAATATAAATAACTCTTTAAAAACCTTTAACACTTTTTAACAAAAGATTTTTGCCATCCTGATTTTGACCTCATACCTTTGCGAAAACAAACTGTAAAGCGTATGATTATAAGTGATGTAAATCGAATCCTGGGAATCGATCCCTGTCTAGGGGACCGGAACTTCCCAAGTGATGGAAGGACATTCCACATGATGAATGATCCGGCCATGCACAAGAGGTCTGAATCCGAGACCGAACCGGAACGATGGTACTATGATGGGTTGGAGTACCTTGCAAAAGGAAACTATGAGGTCGGCCGCTATTTATTAGAAGAGGCCTACAAGATGGGGAGCGTCGGCGCCGGTAACGACTATGCCTATGGTCTGTCCCACGGATGGTTCGGAAAGAGAGATTACGAAGCGGCGGTCAAGATTTTCCGGAAACTTGCGCGTCAGGGAGACCGGGATGCCATGAACAACTACGCCTTTGCGTACTTGAATGGCTTGGGTGTGAAGAAAAACATTCATCTCGCGAAGTTTTGGCTGATGAAGGCCATTGAGAAAGGGAATATGGACTCAGCTGTCAGCTACGCGCAGTTGGTGTTTGGCGGGGTGTTTCCGCGAGAGAATTGGAATCTGTCAGTATGGCTATGTTTTTGGGCGGCGGACAATGGAAATGCTGGGGCGATGAATGAACTGGGACTGTTCTATGAAGAGGCCGCCGGGATGCTGAAGAACTACGACAAGGCTTTCGAGTGGTTCAAGAAGTCGGCCGAACACGGAGGAGGTGCGTGCGCCGAGTTCAATGTGTCGAGGTGCTACCGATACGGTCTTGGTGTAGAAATAGACGAACGGACCGCCGATGCCTGGCAAGCCTTGGCAATAGAGCACGGCTTTGATTTTGAAGCATATTGCAACCTATATGATTTGTGACAATCAAACCAATAAAGTGTTTCTGTCCAAGGGACTGATGCACTATGGAAGAGTCCTGGAAAGACTCCTGTCGAGCCTGAGTGGCTGGAGTGTCGAGACACAGTTCCTCCCGATGGCGGATTCCAAGAAGCACGTCTGGGCGAGGGACTACATGCCCATCCAACTGGAGAAGGATAAGTTCCTTCTCTATCGATACACGCCAGATTACCTCAAGGGTTTTGAGGACTTCATACCAAGCTATCCTATCATCTGCAAAGAACTGGGATTAAACTGCATCACCACCGATATCGTCATGGACGGCGGCAACGTGGTCAAGTGCGGGGACAAAGTCATCATGACCGACAAGATCATCAAGGAGAATCCCTTCAAGTTCTATCGCGACATACTGTCGGAGTTGGAGAACTATTTTCAGGCCCAGATTGTCTTGATCCCATGGGATAAGTACGAGCGGTATGGCCATGCAGACGGGATGGTCCGCTGGATGGGCGGGAACAAGGTCCTCCTGAACAATTATGTCGATTTTGATCCAGCTTTCAGGAAGGAGCTTCGCAAGACCCTGTCCGAGCATTTCTCGGTCGAAGAACTCTCTTACGGCAGTAACCGTCATGCTAAAGTCTCCTGGGCATATATCAACTTCCTCCAGACCAGCAGGTGCATCTTTGTCCCCGGTCTGGGCATTGAGGAGGATCTGATGGCTCTGGAGCAAATCAAGAAGCACTTTCCGGATTACAAGGTGTCCCTTATTGACGATTGTCTGCCCCTCGTCCGCGACGGCGGCGCCCTGAATTGCGTCACTTGGAATATCCTTGCCGATGTCCAGCAGAATCCATCAGAAGCGTAGCTAGTATGAAAGGTTTTGAGAATCTAACAGCACATCTCCAGTCGTTCGAGACGAATCGGAAGGCGACCGTTTTTCCGTCCGCGGATGAAAGAGAGGCGTATGCTAATGCAATAGCAGACTGTTTTCTGCCTTGCGCCAGGGCTATCCTCTCTGGTCATTTTGTTGTATTTGATGTGGACGGGAAGGCTGTCCGTGAGATATTTCCAACGGCCATTGAACTATACTACCACGAAGAGAAAGAAGGTGGTTTCAAGGACCCGATCATGTACCATACCAATGACAGGAAGAAGACGGACGGCACGAGCTACTTTGCGACTAGAGAGATCGATAAGGTCCCCTATTTCCCAATAGGCAGCATGAATCCCCACACTTCCGGTATCGATATCACCTTTGAGAATCCGGATGAGCAGTACCGGGCTTCCTTCCTCATCCGGGAATATGGCATCAGCTTCAATGGCGGCCCCTTGATCCCAATAAAGAACTCGACCGACATTTACGATGACATGCTGATTTATGGTATTCCATTCGGAGATGCTGACTGGATTGAGTGGGTCGACGGCAAGAGCCCTGATACGCTCAATCTCGTCCGTGGATGGAGAAGAAACGTGGCTCAATACGAGGAGAAAGCACCTGGTGTATGGGTTAAGAAAGAAGCTCCGAGAGGGAAGAACAGTTTCAGCATCGGTAAATTCACTTATGCCAAGTGTCCCTTTGATTGGCAGTTCAGGTTCATTCAACAGAAGTAGTCAGTGGAATACGGGTTCTTTTATCCTCGCGTCAATCTTGCTTGATATGAAGTAGGAAAGATGTTACATATGATTTACAGCGTCACTATGACGCCCAGGCCCGTCAGCCGGCGGCCGTCTCGAAAGGGTTGACCGCTTTTTTATCGGGCGGGGACGAAAACAAAGAGGAGCATCATCACGACGGTCCTCCTTGCAATATTAGATAGTATTTTCGAAACGCTGATTGGGATATCGGCACCTATAAGAATTAGAGGCCTTTTCCCATTCTTACCGCATTTCTGTTCCATTTTTGTACATTATTGACAATCTGGTATATAAGTAGTAGTCTATCAACTACTTACATAATGCTTTTTGATATCATGGAAAGACCCGCATCCTTTGACCAGATGCGTGTCCTTCCTGTACGGCACCAACATAAACCTCTTTGCATTATCACATAGAATCCTTACCTTTGACCCGGAAATGAGGCTACTGTGCTTCACATCTAGGGAAAATCCGGGCAACTGCGGCTACTTCAGTAATGAGGTGGCCGCTTTTATTTTTACTATCTTTGCACAACGACCACAAGCTTCCGACCATGAACAGACTGACCATTTTCCTTCTCATCACCCTGCCGATTCTTTTTGCATGCACCCAGAAAGAACAGGAGGTACGCGTAGAATCGGTATCCATCAATCAGTCTTCGGTGGAATTGGAAATCGGCAAGACCATTCAACTCAACGCCACGGTCTCACCCTCTACGGCAACCAGGAAAGATGTCACCTGGTCAAGCTCTAAATCTTCCGTGGCGTCCGTGAGTTCATCTGGTCTGGTCACGGCGGTCAGTGAAGGAACGACAACGATAACTGCCTCCGCCGATGGGAAGAAGGGGGAATGTACGGTGACTGTATTCAAGGGCTTCGTAGCGGTGTCGGAGGTCAAGCTGGGGAAGACGGAGGTGACGCTATATGTGGGTGAAGAGGAGACATTGACCGCCTCTGTTCTGCCGGATAATGCGACGGACAAGACGATTACCTGGACCTCCTCCGACAAGTCCATAGCGTCCGTTGAATCCGGCAAGGTCAAGGCGGTGAAGAAAGGTGAGGCAACGATTACGGCAAAGGCGGGTGATAAGACGGCTGAGGCAAAGATCGTGGTTCTCGCCCCTGTTTCCGGAATCACGCTCAATAAGAATCGCCTCGACTTGATCATCGGGGAGACGGAAACATTGACCGCCACCATCACTCCGGCCGATGCTGACCCGAAGGAACCCATCACCTGGACCACTTCAGATGAGACGATTGCTACGGTCGACGGTGGCAAGGTTACGGCCGTCAAGGAAGGCGAGGCAACGGTAACGGCGACATCGGACGGAAAATCGGCCACCTGCATCGTCAAGGTCGATTACATCCATGTCTCCGAAATCAGCCTGGATATCACTGAAAAGACCCTCTATGTCGGTGAAACGCTCAATCTCACCGCCACCGTAAGCCCCGAAAACAGCACTTACAAGACCGTCGAATGGACCTCATCGGATAAGAGCGTCGCCACCGTCGATGCGGAAGGAAAGGTCGAGGCAATAGGTAAGGGCACCGCCACCATCACCGCCAAAGCCGATGGGAAAGAAGCGACCTGCAAGCTGACCGTCCACGCTCCCGTGAAAGGCGTGTCGATAAGCAAAACCGCCTTAAGCCTTCTCGTCGGTGAAAGCGCAACCCTCACGGCAACACTGATTCCTGCCGATGCCACGCCACGGGAAGAACTCACCTGGTCCAGTTCCGCTCCCGATGTGGTCTCCGTGGATGCCGGTGTGGTGAAAGCCCAGACGGAAGGTACGGCGACTATCACGGCAACGGTGGAAGGCTTTACCGCCGGATGCGTGGTGAGCGTGAGCAAGCCGGCATATACTGCACCTACCCTTAGTGAGGTGAAGGTGACGGACAAGTTCAAGGCATATGATGAAATCAATGGTTATACGGATGTGACCTGGTACGACAAATTTAGCCCTAAGAGTCAGCAGTTCATATATCCGCACATCCTAGTATCCTATGTGGCGAGCGAGTGGTACTGGCACGAGAATATGGAGTTTATTATCGCTTGCGAGGTTCCGGAAATTATTACTTGTGAGAATGTCGGAGAAGATGATCCATTCAATATTCAGTCTCATGCCGATCAAGGTTATATTCGAATCAAGGATCTGGCTCCGCGGGCCGTAATTAAAGCATGTGGTGGAGAATGGGGTTATTTGCTGGCATATGCCACAAATCATCCCGAGAAAATGCTCCTGGTCAGTAATGCTTCTGATTTACTTAGTGGAAATACATCCGAGGCCCTAAAAAGTAAACCGGCTTATCAGGCATTAAAGCAACTGCTCAACAGTGATAATGTAATCATTTGTGTTGGAGTAGGGAATTGTAAGAGCGACGTTTTCATTACTCTAGAAGAGGATACAGAAACACCCTTCCCTGACTCGGATAGGATTGCGGTATATCGATCGAGTTCCGTTACAAGCAATAAAAACAATAAATACACGGTTACCGGATATAACGCGAATCAGAACAACATCTTTTGGGATGATCACGAGTCGAGATTTCCGATTGGTTTCGGCAAGGGTAATATAGTGGTGCCGTTTATCGCCGGACCTAACGCAGATGGGTATGAGGAATCGACAACTCAAAGTTCTTGGTCTACGTCCTTCTTCCGAACCACCCTCGGCAACTTCCTCTCCATCCTCCTGAAAACCCATCCCGGCGTCACCCTCGAAGGAGCCAGTACCATCATGCAGGAGAACTATTTCCGGGTCGAGAAAATGAAGTATAAGGACGATGACGGCGTGGTGAAGGAGGGCGGAGACTGGCATTTCTTCAAGACGGACGAGTTCATTGCCAGTGAAATCCTCCAGGAGAACGCCGTGGATGCAGCCTTCTCATCATCGGCCCAAGTAATCGACCTTCCTTCTTCCGGCGGTCTCTGCTATATCGGTCCGGGGATTCAGTTCGAGGTGGATGGAACGGCTTATGAAATGACCGAGACGAACCGCAGCACCTTGACATCGGCCTTATCGGCGGAGAAGGATATTAGATGGACCTTCAATCGAGAGTTGGCAGGGAAATACGCGACAGGAACCGCCGACATCACCGTCCGTATCCTTGACCACTCCGCCGAACTCATTCCGGATATCAAGAGGACAGTGAGTGTGGGGATTTGATGATGCGGCTGAACTGGGGTAAACATACGGCGGTTTAGGTTGGCGGGGATGGTTAATGTGCTGATAATGAGTCATAGTGTGGGTGAACGGGAGGGTGAACGGTTTAGGGGGCGGTTTAGGACATAGAACGAAGAAAGCGGGCCGTAGACACCCGCTTTCCATCATAGAAGCTATCTGCTTTCACTTCCGCCGGAGCGTCGTTTCAGCCTTTCTTCGTACTTTCGAACCAGCTTCTTGATCCAAGTACCCGAGCATCCGTACTTCTCGCCGATCTTATCCCAGCCAGCACCAGCGTCATGCTCCTGCTTCAATCTGGGTGCATCGGCCGGACCTGGTTTCTTGGATGGTGACGGCGTTACGGTGGGGGCTGCTTCTGGACTGTCCTTCTTCACTTTCTCCGCCGCCCTCCTCTGCCAATAAGCCTTGTTCTGCTCGTCCTGGAACTTGAACAGGAAGCGCTCGATGACGTAGTTGGCAAGGTAGATGGTGGCGTTGATGACTTCCTGCTTGTCCTCTGCGGTCATGGGCTGGTCGTAAAGCTGATGAAGAACAATCGCACAATGGAAGGCGATACAGGCAGAGCGGGCACGAACATTACGTCTGGCGGGATTGTTTTCCTTCACGGACTGGTCGTACTGCTCATCCAACCACTTCTTCAGCGCCGGGAAGAGGTAGGAAAGGTCAATGTCGGTCTCATTACAAGGCACGTCATTCCCCTTGGCATCCGTGGTGTAGCAGTAGATCTTCCGCCAGTTGTCAATCTTATTGCGGAACAGATTCACCTCGGCGGCATCCATCTGAAGGTTTTCCAGCTCCTTGCCAGCCTCCGGTATGGCCGTCCACGCAATCCTTGACAGCGTACCACCTTCCAGTTCCTTCTCGACGAACCGCCCCGTATCGCCCATCGTCCCGGTGATGGTGTAGTTCAGGTAGATGGGGTAGTTTCCGGACTTCGAGTTGGAGAGCTTGTTGTTCTGGTACACATAGCCGTTCTCGAAGGCCTTCCGGAGATGGTCGGTCGTGATGCCACCGGTTCCCTTCAGGCTGTTCACGAGGGCCTTGATCTCACTTTCAAAGATATAGATATGGACATCCTGGTTGTCGGCGAGCACATCAAACATCTTGGCGCGAGTGAGACCAATGCCGGCGGTCTGGATGATGTGATGTGGTCCGGACTTCTTGCTGGGTGCGGCGGGGGCATTGTTCTGCGCCAGGAGCTTGGTCCGGTCAGACGTGATTACCCTTTCGAAGAGCGTATGGTAGAGGTCCTCCAGTTTGGCTTTCCCCTGGCCCCAGCCCCCTTCGACGATGACCTGGAGGTTGGGCGCGTGCCGTTTGCCGTCAAGGTATAGGGCTCTGACTTTCGAGAAGCACAGGGCCGCGAACATACTCAGAAGGTGCAGAAGCATCGGCACCAGGTATCCTTTGGGCATGCAGGCGAGGATGTGGCCCAGCAAGAACGGCAAGCGGGTCAGCGAGGGCATCTTGAACTTGCTGTTGAAGTCGTCGATGAAGTCAACCTCATCTTTCGATTGGGTCTGGTCGTCGACGTCCTCCGGGTCTTCGTCATCCGTCTCATTATTCACCCCAAGCTCTTTGTCGCGCAGTTTCTGAAGGGTCCCGACGACGAAGTCGATACCCTTCCGCCGTGCATAAGCGTTGGTCAAGGTGTTGCTGGTGCTCTGGAGCATCTCCGGCGCATCCTGACCATCAGCTTCAAGAGTCATGTCGCCAATCTTACCCTTCACGTGCTCCTTCCCACGACGGCTGGATGTGCGCCGACCGGAACGGAAAGAGGGGGTCTTGATTTCACCGACAAGGGGAACATCGTCGGTGCTGGTGGAAGATCCGAGACCTTCGAAAAGGTCTCGGATCGCATTTAGCAGGTCGAGGAGCTTACCGTTTGCCATATCTTCTCCTCCCATTGTTGCGGTAAGGGTGTTGACGACGGTACTCCTGACGACGCAGCCAGTCGTTGAAACGCATGTCCATGAGCTGTTGTTCAGCCCGGACATTACTCCGGTTCTTGGCATCATGCTTCCTGCACTCGATGATGGGTGCGGCGATGGTTACGATACCGGTTAGGATCGGTGTGACCTTGAGCAGGACGTCCCCGCACTTGGTCCAGAAAGAAGGTTTATTCTCAATCATCTTGCGTTTTTTGATGATTTTCAAGGTTATTGTTCTTCTTGAGACGAGCGTAGACGGTCTTGACGGAAATGCCAAGGCGAGCGGCGATTTCCCTTGCAGGAACGCCTCCATCATACCACGCGCGTATGAGAGCTACTTCCTCGTCGGTGAGCTTGCGCTTCGCCGCACCGGCGGGGGCATGGTGGTTAACAACAGGTTCCTCGGCCGTACATCCGTCGTTATCGTGGCCATCGACAGCGGGAGCAGGCGAAGGAAGTGGAGTCGGTTCACCCTCGGGCATAGGGCGGGCGCTCCCGGATTCATTGGAACGCTTGCCCTTGCCTTTGGTGACGAGGTAGAGGATACCGGCCGTCGCGAGCCCCAGGATGTACCCGAGGACTCCGGCCTTGGTGGTAGAACGGGACCCGGAGCCACTGGTGGTTCCGAGCGCAGGGTTGGTTGAGTTTGCCATACAGAGTATGAATTAGAAAACTACGATCATGGACGGGAACGGAGCGGCGCTCTTAGACTCGTTGAAGTGGAGCCGACCCCGTACGAAACGGATTTCACGAGCCTTTCCGTAGATGTAGTCGTGGAAATAGGCGGTGTCAGTCCGTGCAGGGATGAGCATTACAGCGAGGGTGTCTGGCTTCTGGGACTCCTCGTAGCACTTCTTCACCCATTTGCCGATTTCGCGTCCATAGGGTGGGTTGCAGAACACACGGCGTCCGCCCCAGTCCTTCGTCAGGCCGTCGTCCTCCTTCGTGTAGTAGTCAGGGCACTTGTGGTTGGCCACCGTCGCACACGGATCCAGATTAAAATGGAACTCCGCATCCAAAACGGAGAACGTTTGGTGTGGTGTTTCCCACTCATTTGACCTCGTGGAAAACAACGCTGCGGTCATAATTGCTCGCTCAGGAACTTGCCGGTTAAGAGGTTCGGTAAGCGGCGAGGTTGAAACAGACCCGGAGTCGCTGACGGCCCCGAGCGTAAGGATATTTTTGTTCTTTGCCATAGTTGTTATATGGTTTTATTGGTGACCGGCGGAGGTATCACCCTCAAAAACACCGGCCATGATAATTACTTGCTTCCATTGCGACGCTGATTCCGACGTCTGCGGGCAAGGGAGAAGATTCCGAAGGTTCCGGCAGTGATAGCGGCGCCTCCGACGAGACCGACGATGAGGTTGGTGCGGCTCTTGGATTCAGCATGACACGCTGCCCTGTAGCAGACGCTGCTTGCCACCATGAGTTTGCTGATGGTTTTTGCGGACAAATAGCCCCACTTGTCCCTTTCGGCTTCAGGGGAGTTAAGGGGATGGCCGTTTTCGGTTCGAATGGAGTTCACATAGGCGACGAAAGCTTCCGTCGCTTCACGCAAGGTCGGTTTTTCCGGGTAGTTGTCTTGCGGATTGAGAGTTACGTATTTTGACATATAATTGGTTTTAATGGCCCGGCGGGGAGACCCCGCCGGAGCCGGTTTGCACAAGTCATTACTATCTGACGGGGTTTTCATAGCAGTACAGGCAGCCAGACGGGCACGGCTTTGCGGGCCAGCCACCCAGGTCCAGGTCGAAGCAGCAGCCGCAGAGCGGGCGGCCGAGCCTCTTTTTCTTCTCATGAACGAGTGAACGGTGGGTGGGATGCAGCTCTTCCAGGCGGTCAGCGTCGAGGCAGTGACCCATGGGAAGTCCGGGGACTGCACAGGCGGACAGGTTTACGCCGTACTTAGCGGCGGCGGCCAGCAGGACATCGGCGATCTGTAAACGCTCGGTGTCATCCGGAGCCATCAGCGTGAAACCCTCCTTCCTGAAGCGTGAAGTGACCTTCCTGTGCATGTCATTCTCGACGAAGGAGGTAGCGAAATCCTCGACGCCCTGCGCGGCACAGGCGGCCATGATGGGCTCGAAGAGTGCATAATTGCTGTGGACAACCCCGGCAGCATCCCTGTAGCGGAGCTGAGGGTCTATCCGGAGCTTAATGCGGCGGACATCACCGATGAACTCTGCGACAGGAGGGATGGCTGCTACCGTGTCTTCCCAGGCGGGAACACCAGGCTCGATATCGGAACCACCCATGCCGGTGATGGTCAGCTGGAGGCAGACCTGAACACCCTGGCGCTGGATGTCAACAAGGAATGAGCGCAGAGGCTCGGAGAGTAGTGCGGCTGGAAACTTCGTCCAGACCATGAGGGTGTGTGGGTCCCAGCCACGCGCGACAGCGGCATTGTAGGCGTCGATAAGCGCCTGGGGGTACCACATGGCCAGATCGACAATGCGACTGGCAGAAAACACGATGGGCAGATCTTTCTCTTTCATAATACTTTGATTATAAGGGTGAAACTTAAGCTGCAAGTGGACGACCAGTGGGGTGCAGACGGTCAGAGTAGCGCACGGCACCAGAGTCGCGGAGAATACGGCTGATGACGCGGGCGGACAATGGAACGAGCTTGCTGATCTGCCCGTGGGAAAGGTCATACTGCTCGTACAGGACGATGATGAGCATGACCTGCTGGGCCTCGCTGAGACGGTAGAACCAGGCATCCTTCCGGTCGGTACTTCCGGAGGGGATGTGGAGACGGGTGACAGGGACCGCACGGCCGCCGCCAGTGCGGGGCTCCCTCATGTACCTCCGGAGAAGTGCGGCGAGCTCGTCCCGGGTGGCGCTGCGGGGTGCAGGGTCCTGGGGCTCCGGTGTGGTGGGTGTGGTGTCAGCGGTGGTGCTGGTACTCGATGATCTACGGACGCTTGCCACGAGGGCGACAACTCCGAGAAGTGTGGCGATGGAAATCGCCGAGAAGGTTGTTTTTTTTAGCATATACTTATAGTATTAATGGTTATTGTCTAGCATCAATCAGGTTTGCGTCCTGGAAGGCGTCCAGATCGCTCCTCTTTACGTATATCTTCCTTCCCCGCTGGATGAAGGGAATCCTGTTCTCATCTCTCCATCGTTGAAATGTCCTCGTGCTGATTCCAAGAACAGTGCATACCTGCTTGGTGTCAAGGTACTCTTCCACTCTTGCGGTGGAACCCGATTCTGCCGTACACTTGCGGTACTCATCGATGGCCTCCATCATGATGCCTTTAAGCCGCTCCTCAGTTATCAGATAAATCTTATCCATGTTTCTTTTGCTTTCTGAGTACAAAGCTAACCTTGGAAGAACCACTAGAAATGAGAGTGAAGCAAAGTGAAGAAAAGAAGGTAAAAGGGGTGTAATGGAGGTGTAATATACCATACGACAATGGGGATGGGCACAAAAAAGAGGACCACCGAAGTGATCCTCTTACAGGGAAGGCGGGAGCCGCTTGATGCTCGATGCGTTATTTGGCTTTTTGCTGTTGAATGGACTCCACCAATGAAGCGAGTTCATCCTCGGATAGTTTTCCTAGCTGTTCCAGTAAATCCTGTTTCCGCTGACTGGGGCTAGAAATGGGTTTGAATATTTCTTTGAGAGCCTCATCTTTTGCCTCTGTGTCAAATCTGCGCATGTATCTTTCTGTGGTGCGGAGGCTGCTGTGCTGGAGAAGACCTTGAAGAATGCTATTGTCTGTGTGGATATCCTTGGCGAGTCCGGCAAAGGTGTGGCGGCTGATGTGCGAAGTCAACGGCTTGCTTATTCCGAGCTTTTCTTTGATTATCCGTAATCCTTTGTTGACTAAGGAGACCTTTGCGCTGATTATTTTCTTATAGGTAAGGCGGTATTCTGGTGCCATCTCGTCTATGGCCTTTTGTGTGGTAAGTTGCCTCCAGCGCTTGTGATCCCTAGTACCGGCCATGTAGGGGAAAATATAATCAATAGATTCCGGCACGGAATCCTTCTCTTGAATAAAACGCTCGCGGTATATATTCAAAATTTCTTGTGCGGGCTCGACAAGAAGAATTCTCTGCTCTTTGCGGTTTTTCCCCATCTCATAACGGAGATGTCCATCACTTGTGATATTTTGCCAACGTAGTACAAGGAGATCGGCAATTCGGATGCCGGCGCAGAACATGGCGAAAAGGAAGAAGTTTCTGCTATGCCACTCCATGGAACCCTCTTTGAGGTCCAAATTGATGATGGCGAGAACTTCTTCTCGGGAAAGCTCTTCACGGTGAGTGGGAACAGTTTTGACTTTGTAGACGCGGAAGGGGTTTTCATCCTCTTTGATATACTTCAGCTTGACAGCTTTGCCCATTATGGCGCGGAAGATATTGAGAATCTTTGCAACAGTATTCTGATGGAGCTTGACTTCATTCGACTCAATGACTGTGCCTTTCTTCCGTTTCCGTTTCAGCTCTTCTTCCGGTTTTTTCGTGAATTGCTGATTGGGAATGGTGTGAAGGTAAGCCTCGAATTTGCCCACGAACTCTGGGGTAATCTCCTTGAATTTAAAGTCTTCAGGAGAACGGTTTCTGGTTTTAGCGTAGTCTCTGAATTTATTGCAGAAGCCATTGTATTTGAGATAGGTCTCTGGTGAACCGCCATTGTAGATGTCGACGGTGCATTGCTGGGCAAAAATGTAAAAGGAAGGAGATTTTTCTCCACCGTCTAGCACTTCAATGATTTTTTCCGCGCTGGCTATTCCATCCTCTTCTAAATCCCGATATATATCTCTGGCTCTTTCTAACAGTTTGTCAAGTTCATTGTTCCACTTCTTCGAATTCGGTTCAGTCGTACGAATCTCTTGAGCGCTTTTGTTCCAGTCGATCTTGCGGTTAAGTTCAATGCTTGTTTGATAACGCCGGTGTATACGATTTTCTGTAATTCTAAGGTATACGGGAAACTTTCCGCGCTTGTTTGCGGTATTGACCTCATAATTAAAAGATATCGAACTCTTCTTTTTAGGGCGCGAGTATTCTTCCTCGTTTGTTTTGGGTGCCGTCGTTATGCGTTTTCTTTTAGCCATGTTGAAGCCTTTTTGCAAAGATAGAAAAATGTTTCTGTAATTTACTGAAACATTACTGAAACATTTCCGTCGTTTTGGTTCTTTCTGTGCCTTTTTTGAAAATGACAAAAATGGCAATCTAACGCATCGAGGGGCGTATCCAAAAGAAAAAGGATGTCATAGAATGACATCCTTAGTGCCCAGAGCGGGGCTCGAACCCGCACGTCTTTAAGGGACACTGGATTTTGAGTCCAGCGCGTCTACCAATTCCGCCATCCGGGCAGGG
>ODAJ012129968.1_pt1 | contig 31594 bp, 29 predicted proteins | sample 1539241 | NCBI WGS metagenome assembly ODAJ01 (sample SAMN02144231, study PRJEB22623) | gut metagenome | biome: sheep rumen | host: Ovis aries | place: New Zealand
TTAAAACCTGGTATCGACCAGATATAGTTTTATCAAATTGTACACTTCTAACAATCATGAGAGATGATGTTGATTCTATTAAAATGAAGGAAATCATTGATGATTTAATTAAGGAGTTTAATGCAAAAATAATTCCTATCAATATGGATAAAATCGATATTTCTTCAACTAAAATCAGAAATAATTTAGTAACTAATAGAGATTATGGTGCATTTGCTGATGTTTTAGATAAGAACGTTTTTGATTATATTATCGAAAATGATTTATATAAAACATATGATTGTGAAATTGTAATGGCTACAGAAGAAGACAGGAATGATATTTTAAAGCTTTATAAGCTTCAGTTAGGTAGAGAATTCTGTCCTTGGACTGATGATTATCCTAGCAATGAAACCATTGATTTTGATTTAAGAAGAGATGCTTTATTTATTATGAAATCAAAGGATAAAATCATTGCTGCAATTTCAATAGAAGAAGATGAAAATGTTGATAAACTTGATTGTTGGAGCGATTCCATAACTCCTTCAGGTGAACTTGCTCGTCTTGCTGTTTTACCAGAATGGCAGAATAAGGGAATTGCGAAGCAAATGCTTTTATACGGCATGAAACAGCTTAAACTTCGTGGTTTTAACGGCATTCATTTTCTTGTAAATAAGATGAATATCAAGGCCATAAAAGCATATTCTTCATTTAATTTTAATGTTGTTGGTGAATGTTTTATGTACGATGAGAATTTCCTATGTTACGAAAAGGAATTATAAATAATCAAATAAATATGGATTAAATTATGGATATTAAAGATATAAAGAAAGAATTAAAAAAAGTTTTAGATAAAGATAGATATGAACATACAATTGGAGTTGCATATACAGCAACATCTCTAGCCATGAGATATGGCTATAATGTTAACAAAGCTTTAATTGCTGGTTTACTTCATGATTGTGCCAAGTGCGTTCCTGATGATTTAAAGATATCCGAATGCCAAAAGTATAATATCGAATTATCAGAAGTTGAATTAAAGAACAAAGCATTAATTCATCCAAAACTTGGCATGGTTTATGCTAATGTGTTTTACGGAGTTGATGATGAGGATATATTAAATTCTATTTTTTATCATACAACTGGAAGAGAAAACATGAGTACTCTTGAAAAAATAATATATATTGCAGATTTTATTGAGCCTGGCAGATGCGAGGCTCAAAACCTTGATATTATTAGAAAGACTGCATTTGCTGACTTAGATGAATGCATGTACTTAATTTCAAGAGATACTTTAGATTATTTAAAAAGTAAAAACAAACCAATTGATGGTATGACTGAGCGTGTATATAATTTCTATAAGAATATACACGATAACAAGTAATTAAATACTTGTACATTTTTTGACATTTTTAATTGAAACTAAATTTATTTACTATATAATTAAGATAAGGAGTTGGGTTTACCCGGATAATTATGAAAGAAATACTAAAAACTGTTTATAATGCTCTCGATGACAAAAAGGCTAATAATATTGTTATTTTAGATATCTCTGAATTATCAGAAATATCAGAATACTTTATTATATGCAGTGGTTCTAATCAGAATCAGCTTCAGGCTATTGCTGATAATGTAGAAGAAGAGCTTTGTAAAATCGATGTTAAAGGAAAGAAAATCGAAGGATTTAAGAATGCAGAATGGATTCTAATGGATTATTCGGATTTTGTTATACATATTTTTTCTGATGAACAAAGAGAGTTCTATGGTCTCGAAAAAATTTGGAGCGATGCAAAAAGAGTGGAGGTTTAACACCTTTATATTTTTTGATTCATTTTTGAATCGTGTGTAGATTTAAGGAGAGAAATATGAGAAAAACAAAATTTATGAAAAAAGTTAGTGCTGTTATTCTTTTAAGTAGTTTATCATTACTTACATTTGGTTGTAGTAATCCTAAATCAAATAAGGATACAAAGAAAGATAATAAAAAGAGTACAGAAGTAACTACAGAAGCTAATATTAATGCTAACGATTCATTAACTAATGGTGACTTTGAAGCTAAAGATTTTAGTGGATGGGAAACAACAGGTGACATTATAAAAGTTCAAACAGATGACTGGGCAACCGTTAATAAAACATATTTTGTAAAAATGTCAGCTGATGCAGCTGATGCTTCTTTTGAAGTTAAACAGTCTTTTAAATCTAGCGTATCAGGTGATTGTGCAGCTGGTATCGATTATGAAGGAGCCGCTTCATTTGCTGGAAGTTGTAAATTAACAGTAGAAGCTAATGGCAAATCTGCTTCTGTTGATTTTAAACCTTCTAAAGATTGGGATTTTTGGGAAAAGACAAGTACTTCTGAAAATCCAATTAAGGTAGAAGAGGGTGACGTAGTTACAATCACAATTAATGGTGATCTTAAGAAAGGTGACTGGGGCGATTTCGATAATATAGTATTTGATAAAGCTGATAGTTTAAAGGATGATTCTTCTAATGAAAAGAAATCATTTGATAACATCACATACGGTGGTGCTAAGGGTAGTGGTAGCATAGACTACAAAGGAATCACATATAACGGTATGTTAATTAATAATGGTAATTATATTAAAGGTGTAGATATTTCATCTGTTCTTTCAGTAGAAAAGAGCGGATTTGTATATAAGAATGCTGATGGTAGCAAGGGTGATTTATTTAAAATCTTAGCAGATAACGGAATTAACTGTGTTCGTGTTCGTATTTGGAACGATCCATATAAACAGGGTCCTCCAAAATCAGCAATTAATAGTTACGGTGGCGGTGTTTGCGATCTTGACTATGCTATAGAAATTGCTAAGAGATGTAAAAAAGCTGGTATTAGTTTCTTCCCAGACTTTCATTACAGTGACTGGTGGTCTGACCCAGGTCGTTCTATTTGTCCTAAAGCATGGGAAGGCATGAGTGTTGATGAGAAAGCTAAAGCAGCTGCTGAATTTACAACAGAAGCATTAAAGAAAATCGGTGATACTGGTGTTAATATTCTTATAGCTTCAGTTGGTAATGAAACTAATAACTTTATGGCTGGTGAATCTGGAATTGAAAATATTGCAATCATTATGAAAGATGCAGCTGAAGCAATCAGAGCATATGATAAAAATATTTTAATTGCTGTTCATTTCACAAACCCAGAGAAGACTAATTACTTAGCTTCATACGCTAAACCACTTGATGAAGCAGGCGTTGACTATGATATATTTGCTAGTTCATATTATCCATTCTGGCACGGTACTCTTGATAACTTAAAATCAAAGCTTGATTTAGTTGCTGATAATTATGGCAAACTTACAATGATAGCTGAATATTCATATAGTTATATAGGAAGTCAGGATGCTACAGCAACTCAGAAAGAATATAAAAAAGCATCTCCTGAAAATCAGTACGATGCAATTAAGCTTATAAATGAATTTTCTGCAAGTATTAACAACTGTATTGGAACATTCTATTGGGAACCAGCTTGGCCACTTACAGATGAATCTACATGGGATGAATATGGTTCAGGTTGGACTTCATCAATAGCTAAAGAATATGACCCAAATACAGCTCCAGAGAAAGCTCAGGGTAGCGCTTGCTATGAACAATCTTGGTTTGATCAGGAAGGCAATCAAAATCCTGTATTATCAAAGGGATTGTTTAAGAAACTTTGGAAAGATAAATAAAATTTCTTTATATGTTATTTATAGAATAATCTTAAATATTTTATTATTTAAGATAAAACAAAAAGATATATAGCAAATTTATGTTTGTTATATATCTTTTTTATTTACTTTAAATCTATTATGTTATTAACTCTAGATTAATCTAATTATTTACATAAATAAAAGAAGTTTACTAGATAATATTCATTCTAATAAGTCCGATTACTTTACCTAAAATAGCACAATCCTTAACAATGATAGGATCCATATTATCATTTTCAGGTTGTAATCTTATATGTCCATCTTCTTTATAAAAACGCTTAACTGTAGCACTATCCTCAACTAATGCAACAATAACATCGCCGTTTTTAGCAGTATTCTGTTTCTGAACTAATAAGTTATCTCCATCAAATATTCCCATATTAATCATACTATCACCTTTAACAGTAAGCATGAATGTTTCTTTATTAGGAAGGGATTCTACTGGAAATGGGAAATAATCAACAACATTCTCAGTTGCAAGAATAGGGGAGCCTGCAGCCACCTTACCCACTAAAGGAACATTAGTAATTTCACGTCTTGCAAGTGCATTAAAATCATCATCTAATACTTCAATAGCTCTGTTCTTACTTGATACGGATCTTATATATCCTTTCTTTTCAAGAGTTTTAATATGAGCATGAACAGAAGAAGTAGAACTAAGTCCAACTTCATCACATATTTCTCTAACTGAAGGTGGATAACCCTTAGATGAAATTTCTGATTTAATAAAATTAAAAATCTGCTCCTGTTTAGCAGTTAATGGTTCTCTATCTGTCATAAGTAATTCTCCTTTTTTAATAGATAATATATATTTTTACGACTTAAATATCTTTTTAATAATATAATTATATCGAACAAAATGAAAAATGTCAAACAAATGTTCAGAATAATTGTTCGATTTTTTTATTCAAAACTATTGACAAACATGTGTTCGGGTGTTATATTATATTCAAACAGTTGTTCGGAACATATTTTCGAACATAAAGAATATAATAGAACATATGGAGGTATAGATATGAACTACAGAAGTGAATTAAAAAACGACCATATTAAGTACATATATAGAAGAAATGAAATCAGAGAGAACATAAGAACAAAGATTAATAGAAAGTATGACCCAGCATACATTATGATGCAGAAATTAAAGAAAGCAGTAGTAACTTTTGCTGTATTTGCTATTATCACAATGACATTTGCATTATCATCAAGTTTTGTTACTAATGCAAAATCAAATCATACTACACCTAAGAAAAAGTATTATACAACTGTAGAAATTAAGAACGGTGATACATTAACAAGCATTGCAAAGAAATATTATTACAAAAAAGAGTACAAGAATCTAGATGAATATATGAATGAAATTATGGAATTAAATAGACTTGAGTCTACAACAATTCATTCTGGTTGTTATTTGAAGATAGCTTATTTTAAATAAAACGAGCATTCTCATGGTGCATACCCACACCGAATTGAAAAGAGACGAGTAGAGAACCTACTCGTCTTTTTCATTAGTATCATTTTTTATTTTTTTCATCATGTAAATTCTCACGTAGTTTAACAGCATTACGTGCAGATCTTCGTCTATCATCTTCAATAGCTGCGTAATGTCTCTTAGTAGTATTTACGTCCTTATGCCCTAATACATCAGCTACAAGATAAATATCACCTGTTTCCTTATAAAGATTAGTACCATACGTACTTCTAAGTTTATGCGGAGTAATCTTCTTAAGTGAAGTAACTAAAGAAGAATACTTTTTAACAAGATTTTCAACACTTCTTACATTTAATCTTTTATTCTGCATCGAGAGGAAGAATGCATCTTCAGAACCTTCTGAAGCTATAATATTCTTTCTTTCATTCATATAATTTGTAAGAGCATCATAAACTTCATCTCCAAAGTAAACAACAGTTTCATAACCACCTTTACGTCTAATCTTTATACCAGCATTCTTAAAATCAACGTCCTTTATATCTAATCCAACACACTCAGATACTCGAATACCTGTACCAAGAAGCAGTGTAAGTAGTGCTAAATCTCTTACCTTTGTCTTTTCATGATAAGCTTTTTGTCTCTTGGTTAAACTATCTCCACTTTCTACTTCATCTAAAAGTCTACTTACTTCATCAATATCAAGTCTAATAATCTCTTTTTGATGATATTTAGGTGTCCTTACTATTGATGGAGGATTCGTTTTAATCTTCTCAGAGCGGAAGTAGTAGTTATAAAAAGTTCTTAAACTAGCTAGTTTACGCATAATTCCTCGCTCATTATTAATATGTTCCTTACCATCCATCTCATAATATTTTAAATACTGTAAATATTCTTCAATATCAGTCGGTGTAATATTATCAAGTATATCAATTGGAATATCCCTTATTTCAACATCCTTATACATAGGATTATTATCTTTTATATAATTGAAAAAAACGTGTAAATCATATGCATAGGCAATTCGAGTTCTAGACGCACTTGTAGGTTCAATTCCGATAAAAAACTGACTACAAAAGCGTGGGAGAGCAGAAGTAAGTTCTCTTAACTTAACCTCATTATCTATATTTAATTGATCATGATAATTTCTATTTGCCATGATAAACTCCTTTAATACAAATATTCAAAAATAATTTACTTATAAATGAAATCCAGAAATATTGCCAGAAAGAATAGCAGTGAACATTCTATCTTTACAACCTGGATTATCATGATTCATCTTAGATAACAATTCCTTAACATACTGCCTTTTTGTATATCCATCAGCAGGGCAAGGATTCTTAGCAACTGGAAGTTCATACTTATTAGCAAATCCAATTACATCACGTTCATTAACATACATTAATGGTCTAATAAGAGTTAATTGCATTCTATCTAAATATGTTACAGGGGAAAATGTATGTATCCTGCTTTCAAAAATTAATGAGAGCATAAGAGTTTCAATAATATCATCCTTATGATGCGCATAAGCAATTTTATTGCAGCCTAGTTCCTTAGCTTTTTCATTAAGAGCACCTTTTCTCATTTTAGCACATAATGAACATGGACTTTTTTCCTTACGGTCTTTAAATACAATATCTCCAATTTCTGTTTTAACAATATATAATGGTATTTCCATTTCATTACAATAATCTGTAATCTTATCAAAGTTCTGAATACCAAATCCAAGATCAACAGAAATAGCACATAATTCATATTTCTTTGGATAGAATCTTTTGATACCATGAAGTGATTTAAGTAAAGCTAAACTATCTTTACCACCAGATACACCAACACAAATTTTATCTCCATCTTCAATCATGTCATATTCCTGTAATGCTTTTCTTGTCAAACTCATTAATCTCTGTAACTTCATATATCCCTCAATCTAATTATATTAATATAATTTAATCTAAATAACTATTATTCAAATTAAAATCAATATAATTATTACAAAAAAGTAATAGTAGCAAATACCATAAAAACCCTTGAAAAATAAAGGTTTTCTCCATATTTACGAGTTCATTATAACACAAAACTATTCGCAAAACAACAGTTTAACGAATAGTTCTGTATATTTTATATTTAATTTTAATAACTATGCGTATATACCATAAATTACGGCTTTATACGTCAATATCAATCTTTCCAATAGTTTTTAAATAGTTTAATATAATTTCAACTGTTTTTTCAATTCCATAACGACTACTACAAACACATAAATCATAACTTGAAGCTTCGCCCCATTTTTTTTCTGTGTAAAAATTGTAATAACTTGATCGTTTTTTATCTGTCTTTTTTATAAAAGCTTTAGCTTTTTCAACAGTTAAATTATTCTCAGTTGATATACGTCTGGTTCTAAATTTCATATCTGCAGTTATAAATATGCTAACGCAATCTTCATTACCTGCAAGCGCATAATCTGCACAACGACCAACTATAACGCATGGACCTTTAGCTGCAATTGTTTTAATTGCATTAAATTGTGCTAAAAACACCTTATTATTAATAGGCATATCCATTGTTGATGATGTTGCATATCCAAATGAATATGTGTCCATAACTATTGAATATAATAAACTGTTTGTAGGTCGTTCATCATTAGTCTCTAAAATATCTTCTGATAAACCACTTTGTCTTGCAGCCTCTGTAAGCAATTCTTTATTATAATAAGAAATTCCAAGCTTATCAGCGAGCATTTTCCCAATTTCTCGTCCACCTGATCCAGTTTCTCGTCCAATTGTGATTATTAAATTTCCATTCATAAAAAAACCTCCAATCCCACTCTTGTTTGTGCCACTTCTTCCTTCTAGTTCTTGACACTTTTAAGTTTTTCATAAAAAAATATAAAAACTAATTATTCGTTTTATTCCTTAATATTTTAATTAATTTTTCAAAATATTCAGGCAAATCAGCCTTAAATTCAACATATTCGCCTGTTCTTGGATGAATAAAACCTAACACTCCCGCATGTAATGTTTGGCCCTCCAATTTAAACGGTGATTTATGCGCCCCATACACACTATCCCCTAGCAATGGATGACCTATAAGTTTCATATGAACTCTAATCTGATGCGTACGCCCTGTTTCAAGTTCACATTCAACATATGTATAGTTTCCAAACCTTTCAAGTACTTTAAAATGAGTAACTGCATGTCTGCCATTCTTAACATTAGCTTGCATTTTCTTTCTATCATTTGGATTTCTTCCAATAGGTGCATCAACAGTACCTTCATCTTCCTTAATATTGCCGCAAACTATAGCATAATACCTTCTTTTTATGCTATGTTCCTTAAGTTGTGCCGCTATATTGTTATGTGCCATATCGTTCTTGCATATAACAAGTATACCGGATGTATCACGGTCAATTCTATGTACTATACCAGGTCTAAGTTCACCGTTAATACCAGATAAATTATCTTTACAATGATGCATAATTGCATTTACAAGTGTATCATCGTAATGACCTGGTGCTGGATGAACAACCATACCTTTTTCCTTGTTAACAATGAGAATATCCTCATCCTCATATATAATATCCAGAGGGTAATCTAATGGATTAATTTCTAGTTCCTTAGGCTCTGGAATTATAATCTTAACCTTATCACCAATATTTAATTTATAACTAGGTTTAACAGTTTTTCCATTCACTGTAACCTGTTCATCATCAATAAGTTTTTTTATATGCGATCTGGTGACTTCCTTATTAACATCAGATAAAAACACATCAATTCTGACATTTTTATTTTCATCACCAATAATATATTCATTTATATTTTCCATAAATCCATCAACATACTAAATATGCAATTATTCATTATCAGAATCAACTGCAACTTCATCATTTACGTCATCATTTTTTTCAGCAAACGCCTTGCCATCAGTTTTATTTTTTGGATTAATCATTGCTAATATATCATCATCAATAAATAAAACAATTATAGCAAGTAAAATGGTTGAAACAACCACATAACAATCTGCCACATTAAATATAGGAAAATCAATAAGTTTGAAATAAATAAAATCAATTACATACTTTCTAAAAACTCTATCAATAGCATTTCCCATAGCACCTGCAGCGAAAAATATTAGTAAAACCTTTACTAAATTTAGTTTAAGAATGATTTTTCTTTCTAAATCAACAACATGAATAATATATTCAATTCTAGCAATTAAAAATACAGCTATAATCGTAATAATAATCGATAAAATCGCAAGGAAACCTATATGTCCCTTTAATATTCCCCATGCTGCGCCTTTATTACCGCCTTCAAGGTAATTAAATTCCAAAACGTTCTTTATAATAACAAATGGCTTTCTATTCGACAAACCACTTTTTGCAATTCTTTTTGTAATCTGATCAAACACCAGTAATGAAAAGAATAATTCAAAACAAATTAAATAACCAAATTTCAAAGTAGTCTTAGTGTTTTTAATCATAGTAACTCCTGTCGTAACTAAAGTATTTAATCAGCTGCACCAAATATAGGTTCAAATTCTGTAGCTTCTAATATTGCATTACGCATATCATCATCTGTTATTGAACTATCAATAATTGCTTCACCAATATCCTTAATTACAATAAATTTAATCTTTTTAGAATCCATTTTCTTATCATTCTTTGAAACTTCAATTATAGAATCAGCTTTTAAACCCGTGATACTATTTGGCAATTCAAAAATAGAAACTATTCTCTTAATACTTTCAGCTTCACTTTCCGAAATGAAACCTTTGTTTTTTGAAATATATGCAGCAACAACCATTCCAATTGCTACACATTCACCATGATATTTTTCAAAATTATATAATTTTTCAACTGAATGTCCAATTGTATGACCAAAATTTAATAAAGCTCTTTCACCTTTTTCCTTTGGATCATTTTCAACTACACATTTTTTAATGTAACATGAATTCTTAATCATCTGAATTAAAATCTCTGGGTCTCTATCAATAATTTTCTCATTATTACTTCTAAGCCAATTCAAATAATCTTTATCCTTAATGATTCCATGCTTAATAATTTCACCCATACCCGATAGGAAAATACGCCTATTAAGCGACTTTAATGTTGATACATTAATATATACTAGTTTAGGCTGATAAAAAGCACCAATCATATTTTTATATCCATCTAAATCCACGCCAGTTTTACCACCAATGCTAGAATCAACCTGTGATAAAAGTGTAGTTGGAATCTGAATAAAACTAATTCCTCTTAAATATGTTGCAGCAACGTAACCTGTCATGTCACCTACAACACCACCACCAAGCGCGATTACATAATCATTTCTATCAAATTTAGTTTCAATAAGATGTTTATAAATTCCTTCAACCGTTCTTAATGTTTTATATTCTTCCCCTGCATTAATAACGTATTCAGTTACAAATCCTGCAACTTCAGCAAATACTTTCTTAACCTCATCAAGATATAAAGGAGCAATAGTATCATCAGTAATAATACAAACTTTCTTTTCTCTTAATAAAAACTTTGAAAGCAATCTGTTTAATTGATCAAATGAATTACTAAACACTATATCATAGCAAGGCTTTCCTTCATAATTAACAGTTAATACATTAAGTTCATCCCCTGTAGTATTCAACTCTTTAATATCTAGCATTTTGACTCCTCCACTTTTTAAAATAGCAGACCCATATATAAATGGCTCTGCTATATATTAATATCTCTTATATGGATTTAATTCATATCCGTCCGGGAATAAATCCTGGAAATCACCTGATAATTCAACGTTTCTAGGTGTGATAGCATATATATAACCTGATGAAACTCTTTCGAGATTACCCTGAACTGAATATGTAGCACCAGAGATGAAATCAATGATTCTCTGAGCTAATTCCATATGAATACCGTCCAAATTAAGAAATACGATTCTGCCTGAAAGAATTGTATCAACAACCTCTCTAGCTTCATCATATGATGTTGGTTTAATTACAACAACTTCACCAGAAGAATTCTTCTTCATAGGAACAACCTTTCTAGGCTGTGACTGTTTTTTAGCAGAAGCCTTTGACATTGTTACGTCAGCAGCTGGTTCTCTTCTAGATTTCTTTTCCTTTACTGGTTCTTCAAAATCATCATAATCATCATAGTAATCATCATCATAGTCATCATCATAATTTACTTTAAATAGATTTGTAAATTTCTCTGTAAAGTTTGACATTTTCCTATCTCCTCGTTATTAAAATTATTTATTAATTATTAAAAACCAATGCATTATACATTATAGTTTCTATTTCCAAATATTCCAGTACCAACTCTAACTAATGTGGCACCTTCTTCAATGGCAATCATATAATCACCGGTCATCCCCATGGATAATTCATCCATAGAAATATTATTATATTTTTTAGATTCAATGTCAACTGAAAGTTCCTTTAATTTTCTAAAATATTTACGATTATCTTCAGGATTATCAGTATATGGTGCAACTGTCATAAGACCTACAACTTTAACATGTTTCAATGTTTCAATAAAAGGTAAATCTTCAATAACAGATTCGCATGTATAACCAAATTTTGAATCTTCTAAAGCAACATTTATCTCAAGAAGAACATGAGCTTCTTTACCAGCTTTTTCATATTCTTTTTCAATCTGTTCAAGTAGTCTCTTTGAATCAACTGAATGAATTAAATAAGCACTATCAGTTAAATATTTAACTTTGTTTCTCTGTAAATGTCCAATCATGTGCCATCTGATATCATCATTTAAATCATCATGCTTTTCACACATCTCCTGAACTTTATTCTCACCAAAGTTTCTCTCACCAACATTATATGCTTCAATAATATCACTTTCTGGCTTTGTCTTTGAAACACATATTAATGTTACTTCCTTTGAATCTCTACCAACCTTTTTACAAGTTTCTTCAATGTTCTCTCTAACTTTTTTTATATTTTCAGCAATCATTTTTAACCATCCATTACTGGAATACAACTTCGTTCTCTTTTGTTTTTGAACCATCTAAAACTATATGATCATAAACTTCAAGTCCATATCTGCTTTGAGATTCAACAATATAGTATTCATTAGTTTCAGATAAAATCTTAACTTGAACAAATGTTGTATATCCATTATTAATATTATAAACACCACTAAGCGAAACTTTTTTGCCTAGCTGATATGTATTATCCGAATCATCTTTTTGAAGAATTTCCTTACCTTCAAATTCATCAGGATTCAAATAATAGTATTCATCATCCTTATAGAATATAGTCGGCGTAATCGGTGTTAACGTAGGTTTATTAGTATCCTCATCCACCTTCATGGTCCAGAATGTAATTACATTACTCTTATCAAGACCATATGAACCATACTCAATAGGAACTACATAAAAATCCTTATTAACAATACTTGTCTTCGGAATCTTAAGTCCACTAATCTGACCGCCTAAAATCTGAAAATCTATATATCTATCGGATGAATATCTAATCATATATTTATACAAAGTAAATTTTCCGTATTTATTACCATCTGCACCTTTAATAATTTCAAAATTAGTATTCGCTGTAATATCATCCTTTAAAAATTTAATATATAAAGACGTCTTTTCAGCAAATGCCTTAGCTTCATCATCCGATAATTCAATATACATATTCCATTCTTCATCAGAAATAATCGAATAAATTGGTGCACCGGATTCGATTAAATCACCAGAGGAAAAAATAGCCTTTGGATGATTTTTTTGTTCAAAACAAGTTTCAGATATTTTCGATTCATCAAATTCTTGAAAATCATCAATATAATAAGTTACAATTCCTGCCTTTTCAGGTTTATAGATTTTAAAAAACGAATCGCCTTTATCTTTCTTAATCTTTTCAAGAGTATTATTATTCAATAATTGTAATACCGTACCTTCAAGAGTGCTCTTAAAATTATAAACCTCTTCATAATTACTCTCAGAAAATGTTGATGAAAAACCTGATACCATTTCTTTAATCGAATTCAAATTATCATCACTCAAATCTGACTCTTCATTAGCAGCCGCTTCAGAAAGTGCCTTTGTAACCGTACCAGTTTCATCTAAACTATATAATACTGTATTTCTAGAAACTCTTGAATTATCTCTAGCAAAATAATCTATATAACCAGAATTATCAGCAAAAAAAACATGTTCATCTCTTATAGCAAGACCTGTATATGTTTTATTAGTAGCCTGCGCGCTTTCCCCTGTAACTACTTCATAATAAGTAATCTTATCTCTAGTTGCATATATATATAAATTTACAAATAAATATAATGTTATAATAGCAAATATGATTACACTAATATCAATATGAATCGGCTTTTCATAATTAATAACACGCTTATTTTTCTTAGCCATTAATTATATACCTCTCATAAAACTAATTATTATAATTATAATAAAAAACACTAGAAATATCAAGAAAAAATGCGATTTTATGTAAATAAAAAGCCGTAACAAATACAATATTATGTGAATATAACACTTATTAATACACAACATATTGTAAACCAAACAAAAAGGAAGATTCCAAATAGAACCTTCCTTTAATCTCTAATTCAAAATTAACATGCTACAGTTATTTTATCTAATACATCATCAGGTAATTCTGATTTATCTAGACATATGCAAACAGTAAATTTCACGTCCGAACCGCCTACCTTGTCTAATACACTAATAAAATCTGAAATCTTAGATGTATCATCCTCTACACCTGCAACTTTGAGGAAATTATCGAAAAATACGTTATCAATATCATGGTTTCCAGAAAGAAGACCGGATATGAAACCAACAACTCCATCATAACTATCAATTGGATATTCCTTCATGTTAATAAGACGAATCTTATTATTCAGTTCAAACATATGCTTTGAACTCTTATCCAGATAAACTACTGATCCATTAGATTTCTCTGCGGCTTCGTTAGCCTGCTCGAGTAAAAACTTTGTTTTACCCTTCCCTTTCTGTCCACAAATGATTCCGACCATAATATTATCCTCCTTATTTGTACATTTCCCTCCAATCGAGATCTCCACGATCGAGAGATTTAATTAACAATTCTGCCGTAGCAAGGTTTGACGCAAGAGGAATATTATGCACATCACATAACTGAATAACCTTATGAGCATCCGGTTCATGTGATTTTGGTGCAAGCGGATCTCTTAAAAAAATAACCATGTCAATATCGTTTTGCTCAATCATAATACCCATTTGCTGTTCCCCACCAAGATGACCTGCATGTAACTTATGAACACTAAGATTAGCTGCTTCTTCTATTAACCTTCCCGTCGTACCAGTAGCATAAATATCATGATTCACCAAAATGCCTCTATAAGCTATACAAAAGTTCTGCATAAGCTTCTTTTTAGAATCATGCGCAATTAATCCTATATTCACATTCGTACCTCCTCATATATATTCTTTGATCTTTGCATTCCAATATTTAATACAATTCCTATTCCAGAGTATAAACTAACTAAAGAACTTAGCCCATAACTTACGAAAGGCAACGTAAGTCCTGTGTTAGGTATAAGTTTAGTAACAACTGATACATTTACAACTGTCTGAACTGCTATCAAGCATCCAAATCCATATGCAAACAATTTCCCTTGAAGATCGGATGCATGCCCCCCAATAATAACACATTCAAAGACAATCAACAATATCAATACCAATATTGATACGCATCCTATAAATCCAAGTTCTTCACCAACGATGGTAAAAATAAAGTCAGTATGTGGTTCTGATAAGAAATTACCATTTTTAACACTGGTAATTGTGTTATTATTTAGGCCTTTTCCGTTTAGGCCTCCAGAACCAATAGCTAGGACTGAATTCTCCTGCTGGTACATTAGTCGTTCTTTTTCTGGATCTCTTTCTTCACCTTCATTATCTTGCTTATAAAACCCAACAATTCTATCATACTGATATTTCTTTATGATATTTCTATCAGGTGGTAAAGTGAAAATAAGATACGCCAAAACCGCGACTACTGGAATACACACTGTTATAATACCAATTATAATTTTATAACTCAAGCCAGACAAGAAAATAATCGCAACAAATGCTGTGAAAATAACAATTGTTGTTGAAAGGTCTGGTTGCTTGTATATTAAAAGCAATGGGAATGCACATAAAATGGCAATTGATATTAAAAATCTAAGTGTATTTAGATTATCAACATTCTTTTGAATATACGCAGCTAAGAATATAACCATCAATACCTTAGTAGCCTCTGATGGCTGAATTGCAAAACCACCTAAATCAATCCATCTTTTTGCACCCATGTGATTATCACCAAAAAATGTTACACTAAGTAACAGCACAGCGTTAACCATAAATATTATCCAATAAAATCTAAATATTAATTTATAGCTAAAAATCACTGCAGCACACATCATAATTAATCCAAGAATAAGACCAATTACCTGCTTTTTTTGGTAACCATCAGCTGGATCTGATGCACTTCCGATTACTAATATACCTAAAGTAGTTAGTACTATAACATATAATAATAATCTAAAATCTAAATGTTTTAATTGATAATTTTTAAATATACCAAATAACTTTTTCACTAGTTCCGTCCTTATAATTATACCAAATTGTTATGAATAATCAAAGATAAAATTACCTCTTTCCAAATAATTTAAATTTTTTCTTCTTTTCAACTGGTAAAATGATTTTTCCACCGCATATATCTTCACAAATCTTGCATATTTTCTTAGCAGAATCAGTATTATACTTAACTAGTGATTCACCTTTACTTAATGCAAGTTGGAAATCAATATCATACATAAACTCTTCTATTATCTCTAAACCTAGTAAATCATCTATGTCTCTATTATTTAAATATGCGTTTTTCTTTTTAATTTCACTATCAATTTTATTAACAATAAGAGCAATATTTCTAATACCCTTATCTAATAGAATACTTTTTATTTTATCAGCATTCCTAATTGATAAAATATCAGGGCTACTAATAATAATTGATTTATCAATACCTGAAATCGAGCTAATGAACCCATTTGAAACACCGCTTGGTGTATCTATTATAATATAATCAAACTTTTGCTTTAATTCATCGTATTTTTCCCTAACTTTATCTGCATTAAGAATGTTTTCATTACAAATCTGTGCAGCAGGAATAATATACAATTTTTCAAAGCGATTATCTTTGATTACCACTTCCTTTAACTCGTTCTTATTATTCATATAATCTATGAAATTATAAAACGCGAAATCAGAAAGTCCCATTGCTATTTCAAGATTTCTTAAACCATTATTCTCGTCGATAATCAAAATCTTTTTATTCATCAAAGCAAGGCCGCTACCAATATTAATAGCAAATGTTGTTTTACCAACACCACCTTTACCAGATGTTATGGCTATAACTTCACCCATCTTATCTCCAAATTAATCGTGTGAACTTCCAACTTCAGGTTTATTAGCTTTACCTTTTAATATATCTTCAAGTTTAAGTTCACCATATTTATATCTAATAACATCTCTTGCAACTTCAGAAGCATTTGATGAAGCATCACCATAAGGGATAACTGTAGATAAAGCAATCTCTGGATTTTTATATGGAGCATAACATACAAAAACAGAATGTGTATTTCTCTTCTTGTTTTCTTCTGCTGTACCAGTTTTACCAGCTACTTCTATCTTCATCTTAGAATAAATACTTCTAACTGTACCATCACTACAAACAAGTCTCATACCCTTATGTATTGCATCCCAGGTAGACTGTTTAGCTTCAACTGTGTTTTCAAGTTTTTTCTTGTTCTTTGTAACTTCTTCTCCATCTTCTGTAACTTCTTTAAGGAAAAGAGTTAATGAATAATTCTTTCCACCATTTGCTAAAGTCGAAACATATCTTGCAAGATTTGAACATGTATAACCATGACTACCCTGACCAATTGCAGAACGAACTGAACTTTCTGTAGAGAACTTAGGTTCTTTTTCAGTAATTTCAAGTCCTGCTTTTTCATTAAGACCAAGTGATGTGGCATACTTTTCAAGTTTCTTAAGACCTATAGCACTATCATAAGTTTCACCATCAGATGCAAAACTCATATCATAAGCAAGATTATAAAAGAAATAGTTACAAGAATCCTTTATAGCTTCAACAACATTTTCACTACCATGAGCATTTGGATAAATCCAGCATTTAGCATGTGGTGTAATCTCAGTAAATTCACCCTTACAAACATATGTTGAGTCTGTTGAAATATAACCATCTTCAAGTCCAGTCATAGCTGAAACCATCTTAAATGCTGAACCAGGTGCTGTTGTAGTTTGAGTAGCTCTGTTATAAATTGGAGCCGACTCATCATCTATAAGTTTCTGCCAATATTTATTATCAATTGAACCTGATAACTTATTATTATCATAACTTGGATATGTTACCAAAGCTAAGACTTCACCTGTATTTGGATTTGTAACAACCGTTGAGCCCGAACAAGGATCAAGCGCAACCATAGCTGGTGTTATTACCAAGTTATCAATCTGATGTTTCATAAACTTATAAGCAACACTCTTATCATATGACTGTAAATTGTTATACCATTTATCATTCTCGTCTTTCTTAATGACACCTTGATCATATAAAGCAATACAAATATCAGTACCTGAAACACTTCCATCATATAAACAATAACAATAAATTAGTTTAGCAAAATCATCAGATTTCTTTGCCATTTTCTTTGTATAGTCAATTATTGCTTTATAAGTTTCATCAGCAGTAACATAATCACTCTCAAGTTCAAGATTAGCAACATTAATCCAGTTCATGGATACACAGTACATAATCATTTCCTTAAGTGAATTCTTACCATCAAGCCATTTAGAATATGTTTCATCTGAAGAATCAAGCATTGACTTCATAATAATATTATCATCAACTAATCCATTAAATACGAAATCACAGTACTCCTGATATTCATTATCTAACTTATCATAGTTTTCAGGACTATCAGTCATCAAACTTTCAATCTTCTGTAAAATATTTTCTGTTTTATTTTTATAGGCCTTATACATCTTCTTTTCAACACTAGATGCATTCTTCTTTCCGAAATGACGTAAATCCAAAACATTGTTATTAATCATTTGGAAATAAACCTGTCTTATTGAAACAACTATTTTTTCATCTTTTTTCTTTTTGCTTGCCTTATATGGTTCTTTAGCTTTCTTCTTAAAATCAATATCATATGCAACAAGCTGATTTGAAAGAATACCAGCAATCTTTTGCTCAAGCAATTTATATGTTGCCTTAGTAAGATCTGTATCAAGAGTTAAATAAATACTATTTCCAGTATTTGATTCCTCCTTCTTAATTACATCTACAACCTTACCTACACTATCAACAAATACTGTCTGAGACCCTCTATCTCCAGATAATTGATATTCAAAAGATTCCTCAATGCCACTCTTACCTACAACATCATTAGGCATATAATCCTGATCATCCTGTGTAAATTTTTCTAACTGGTCAGGACTAATTGTACCAGTATAACCTATAACAGGAGCAAAATACTCTGCCTCATTATACTTTCTAATAGATTGCTGAGTAACATTTACACCTCTAATATCTGCTTTAGATTCTGAAATAGCAGCAACTGTTTTATCAGAAACATTCAATGCAAGAACTGTTGCCATGTATTTCTGATAATTATTCAAAGATAATTTATATCTAATCATTGCCACTTTAATATCATATTCAGCACCTAATCCAGTATCAATTTCATACTTATCTCTAACTAAATAATCAAATACCTCTTTAGCAGATGCATTTGAAATATCTCTACCCTTAGTATCTTTTAATTCCTTGCTACCATAAACATTAATCAGAAATGTTTTAATGGCACTTGGTGACTCCATGGTATATTCAATCTTACCATCTTTTTTAACACCAATACCAAAATCATAAACTATACTATCACCATTCTTTTCAATGATTTTAATTGCATTAAGAATTATATTATTAAGTTTTTCACTTCTCTTACCATTATTTTCAAGAGTATCTTCAATAGTAACAGCATATGCAAGTTCATTATAAGCAAGCAAATTACCATTTCTATCAAAAATCTTTCCACGTGTTGCCTGATTATATATTGTCTTCTCAGCTTTTTTGATATATGTACTCATATAATAATCTTCATTGTAAATCTGAAGATTAAATAGTCTAACAACCAATGAAGCAAATAATGCCACAATAATTATCATTACATATAAAATTCTGGATTTAAATATATTTGCAACAACATCTAAAAAATCTCTAATCAAAAGTCAACTCACTCCTCGATTCTTTTGTAAACATCTTATCATTAAATTTATATAATAAATAATATATAAGTACAGTTACAATTAAACTAGCAATTATCTCCGGAATAAACACCTTTTTAAAATAACTTCCAAAATGAATATGCTTTCTAAGAAGCATTCTAAAAACATAATAATAGAAATTATATAAAAAATCACAAACTGTCATCAATCCAATCGGAAATAATATTTGATCCTTATAAAACACTCGTCCCATTAAAGAACTAAAGAATCCTAATACAATAAATACAAGCATATTAAATCCAATCAAAGGTCCAAAATATAAATCAATTAATAAACCTGATAACAATCCAACAAACATTCCGTCATAATCACCATATATAAACCCAATCAAACATGTTGCAATTAGCAGCAAATTCGGTTTATACATAAAGTTTCTCATAACTGTAGTTTGTATCAAATAGCAACTAAGTACCAGAACAACATAAAAAATTATTCTTAATACTGCACGCTCAAACTTTTTATGCATAATTATACCTACTTATTATTCCTCGTTATAATCATCTTCATAGTTTTCTTTAGTCTGCTTAATAACTAAAACCTCATCCAAATGTTCAAAATCAACAACTGGAATAATATAACCTGACTGAGCAAGGTCATTTGAATCTAGTGATATTTCACTTACATATCCAATTAAAATTCCTGGAAGAAAACTTGTACTAACATGACTTGTTAAAACCATGTCACCCTCTTTTACTTCAACTTCCTTTTTAACATTAGTTAATCTAAGCTGACCAGAACTATATTCTTCTAAGTCTCCACTAACAATACCTAAATCAGATGAACTTGCAAACTTAACACTTACTGCACTTTCATCATCAATTATTGCTCTAACTGTTGCATGATCATCATAAGTTTCTGAAACAATACCTACAAGTCCGCTTCCACTTATAACATTCATGCCGGTTTCAATACCATCCTTTTTACCTTTATTTATTGTAAATAAATTAAACCAGTTACCTGAATCCTTCCCTACTACTCTGCAGGCAATTTTTTCATACTCAGAATAAGTATTATCAAGTTCATATAACTCTCTAAGTCTTTCAAGTTCATATTTATTCTGTGATAATAAAGAATTCTCCTGGGTCAATTCATCTATTTGCTGTTTTAATTGCTTATTCGTTTTCTCTAATTTTTTAACTTTAGCAAATACTTTTCTTCTATGTGTTAAATTCTTTCCTATATCATTGATACCTTCCTGAAGTGGAATAACAATCTTTGAAACATTATTTCTAATTGGATTAAAAATCTTTGGTTTAATAGCTGATAAAAGCAAGGAAGCTATACAAATAAATATAAGAATAAATAATACATATGTAGTTGGTATTTTATTAATTTTCTTCTTATTCATGTTAATTCCTTTAATTCTAGAATAATATTATAAATACTGTGGTATCTTAGGCTCATACATTAAATTTTTATATGATGAGTCTGAGATAATTTTCGTTACACCTCTAATAACAGATTCACCTGGCTCATTAACTGTATTAACCTTAAAACCTGTTTCATTAGAAATTAAAATATCTAAATTTCTAATTGAAGATGTACCACCAGTTAAATAAATTCCATTCTTTTTTATATCTACTATCAATTCAGGTGGTGTTCTATCTAAAAGTGTTTTAATATTATAAATTATTTCATTTAAATTATGAGTAATTGCCTTATTAACAACATCAGCACCAATCTGTCGACTTGATGGCAAACCAGTAATCATATTGCGACCATATACATCAACTTCAAGCAATTCATCATCTTCGTCACTAACTAAAACATCTGCAATTTGGTTTTTAATTCTTTCTGCTGTTTTAACTCCAATCAAAAGATTATATTTTTTCTTAACAGCTGATGCGATGGCATCATCTAAAATATTACCACCCATCTTAATAATCTTACTAAGTACAAGACCACCTTGTGATAATATTGATATTTCAGTAGTTGAACCACCAATGTTAATAATCATATTACCATTTGGTTTATTGATATCTATACCAAGTCCAACAGCTTCAGCAATAGGTCTCTCAACAACATATAATTCCTTAACTTTAATATTAGAGTCAGAAACCACTTCAGAAAATCCATGTTTTTCAATTTCAGTAATATCAGTTGGAACTGCAACTAAAAACTTTCCACCACTAACCATCTTTGGTTTATTCGCCATGATAAAGTACTGTTCAAATGAAGAAATCATATTTGTCATATCTGTAATTACTCCATCTGTAACAGGGAATACACATTTAATGTTAGTTGGTGTTTTTTCATACATTTCGTAAGCACCATTTCCATAATCAAACATAGCTCCATCTTTAATTGCAACAATATTCTTGAAATTTGAAATTTCTTTAGTATTGCTATTATATATTTTTATATTATTTGATCCTATGTCAACTCCATAAAATCCTATTGCCATTTTTCACCTCAAATTAAAGTAATTTATCTTTCTTAAAACTTGTAAACACATTATCACCATATATAATATGATCAAGTAATTCTATTCCTAAAATTCTTCCAGCCTTAGCAAATCTCTCCGTTATAGCAACATCATCACCGCTCGGTGTCGGGTCTCCTGTTGGATGATTATGCATTATAATTACAAAATGTGCATTACATTTTAATGCAACAGAAAATACATCCTTAGGAACAGCAATTGTATGATTATTAGTACCAATGGATATAATTGAATCCTTAATCAGATTACATTTAACATCTAAAAATACAGCCTTAAAGATTTCAACATTACTATGCCTCATCTCTTCCATGTAATAATCAGCAATTGTTTCAACTTCAGAAAAACATAGTTTTTCTTTTGCTTTGGTTTTTGAAATTCTTTTTGATAATTGCGCAATACAAAGAATTTGTATTGCCTTAACTTTACCAACACCATCTATCTTTAATAATTCTTCATAAGATAAATTCATTATTGATAAAAGTCCATCCTTGGAACCACTTATATTCAATATGGTTTGAGCAAGATTAATTGCATTCTTACCCTTAATTCCACTTCTTAAGATAACAGCTAAAAGCTCTGCATCAGATAAACTCTGTGGACCATACATTAAACACTTTTCATATGGTCTATCGCTAGCTGGTAGTTCCTTTATAAATTTAATATCATTCATATATTATCCTTTCCGGTTAGCACGTAGGATTATATATAATCATGATATGCCCGATTTATTATTTTATCATAAATGCAGGTATGTTTAAACAATATAAACAAATTTAAGAAAATCTTAAACTTTTTTTCTAGCAAATACTATCTAAATATTTACTATTTTTGCATCTACAAGACTCTGTAAACTCTTTAAAATACCAAACTTACCATGTTGCCATGTAAGTCCACCCTGGAAATATACTGCATATGGTTCCTTAATCGGACCATCAGCGCTAAGTTCAATTGAAGCACCTGAAATAAATGTACCAGCAGCCATAATAACCTGACTATCATAACCTGGCATATCCCAAGGTTCAGGTGTTGCAAAACTATCAACTGGTGCAGCAGCCTGAATACCTTCGCAAAATTTAATTAATGCATCTGCTCTTCCAAATTCAACAGCTTGGATAATATCATATCTTTCTTCTGACTTGTTTGGAACAACCTTAAATCCAAGTTCTTCATAGATATTTGCTGCAAATATAGCGCTCTTAAGTGCGCTTGCAACAACTGTAGGTGCTAAGAATAATCCCTGGTAAAAACTTAAATTAGTACCAATCGTTGCACCAACTTCAGCACCAAGTCCAGGAGATGTTAATCTGTATGCGCAACGCTCAATACAAGCCTTTGTGCCAGCTATATAACCACCGATTGGTGCAAGTCCTCCACCTGGATTTTTAATCAATGAACCTACCACCATGTCAGCACCGAAATCAGATGGTTCATTCACCTGAACAAATTCGCCATAACAGTTATCAATCATAATAATTAAATCCTTGTTGATTGACTTGATGAATGAAATAACTTCACCAATCGCCTCAACACTAAGAGTCTTTCTAGTTTGATAACCTTTTGAACGCTGAATTCCAATAAGCTTTGTATTTTCATTAATGGCTTCCTTGATTCCATCAAAGTCAAAAGAACCATCTTCCTTTAAATCAACCTGATTATATGAAACATTCCATTCCTTTAATGAATTAATTGAATCTCTAATACCAATTACTTCTTCTAAAGTATCATAAGGCTTACCTGAAACATATAAAATCTCATCACCTGGACGAACATTTGCTGCAAGTGCAATTGCAAGTGCATGTGTTCCACAAGTAATCTGAGGTCTTACAAGTGCAGCCTCTGTATTAAATACATCGGCATAAACCTTTTCAAGTGTATCTCTTCCAATGTCATTGTAACCATATCCACTACTACCATTAAAATGAACGTCAGCGACCTTATTCTTTTGAAAAGCATTTATAACTTTTAACTGATTATACTCAGCAACTTTATCAATCTTTTTAAATCTCTCTTCAAGTGATTCGAGAATCTTTTCGCCAAAATCATATACCTTCTTTTCAATTCCCATCGAAAGGTACATATTGTTTATATCATTATTTAACATTATTATGTTCAATCTCCTTCATCATGTATTCAAGGATTTTATCTTCATCATAATCAAATTCATTTTTATTAATCATGATTACTTCTTTTTCTCTTCTAAACCATGTAATCTGTCTCTTTGCAAAATGTCTGGTGTTTTTCTTGATTAGTTCAATAGCCTCTTCCTTACTTATTTCACCATCAAGATACATATAAACCTCTTTATATCCAATCCCCTGCATTGAAACTAGATCTCTTCCATACCCATTTTCCTTAAATGATTTAACCTCAGCAAATAATCCTTGCTCAACCATAATATCTACACGCTTGTTTATTCTATCATATAGATTTTTTCTATCATCATTTAGAACAAAATAAGCAAAATTATATGGTGAAGTTTTTTGCATTTCATTACTATTATGTTCGCTTAACTTAGTATTAGTTTGTCTGAAAAATTCAATTGCACGAATAACTCTTTTTACGTTATTCTTATGAACAATTTCAGCATATTCAGGATCAACTTCTTTTAATAAATCATATAAATAATCTTCACCTTTTTTTTTATAAAGATTCTCTAATTCTTTTCGAATTAATCCATCATCATTACTTTCACTAAAATCAATATCATATAAAACTGACTGAATATAAAAACCAGTTCCACCTGTAAGGATTGGAATATGCCCTCTACTTATAATCTCATCAATATACTTAGTAGCATATTGCTTAAAAGTAAACACACTGAAATCTTCATCAGGATCTAGTTCATCAATAAGAAAATGAGGAACACCCTGCATCTCTTTTTTTTCAATTTTAGCAGAACCTATATCCATTCCCTTATAAACTGCAATTGAATCACAGCTTATAATTTCGCCATCAATTTTCTTTGCAAGATTAATTGAAAGTTCTGTTTTCCCAACAGCAGTTGGACCAGTCAAAATTACAATTGATTTATCCTTAATATCCAATTTAAAGATTCACCTTTCTAAACAAATAGAATTAAACTATTCTCTTAAACTTTCTTTCCATGTCTTTCTTTGAAATCTCAATCATAGTAGGTCTTCCATGCGGACAGTTAAATGGATCATCAAGAGTTAATAACGTACTAACAAGTTCATTCGCTTCTCTTTCTGAAATTGCCATATTACCTTTAATTGCAGCCTTACAGGACATTGTTGCAATTCTATCGTTAATAGTATCATTAGTTAATGAACCCATATTACTATCTAACTTTCCAATAAATTCCTGTAATACATCTGCATAATCAAGATTTAATAGATTATAAGGAACTGATCTAATGATATATTCCTTATCTCCAAAGTTTTCTATCTCATATCCAAATTTATCAAGATTATCCTTGTACTCATTTACAACAGCTTCAGCCTGACCATTAAGAGAAATAACAACTGGAGGATTTAAGTACTGTTTATCAACACCATTCTCCTTAAACTGTTTTAAGTATTTCTCATAATTAACCTTTTCATGCGCTGCATGCTGGTCAATGATGTACATAGAATTCTTATATTCAATAATCCAGTATGTATCAAAAACCTGTCCAACAATTCTAAAATCAGGTTTATCATCTGCTCTTACATTAGGTGAAATTAAAGATTCCTGAACAGCATCTTTAATAACATTTTCCTTAAACTCTTCTCTTAATTTATTTGATAAATCTTCGTCTTCCTTTTTACGATTAGCTTCAAAAGGTTCTGAAGCCTTATTAAAGAGTTCATCATAAGAAGATGATTTCTTAATACCATAGTCAGACTTAGTTTCATTTTGATACTTAGTAACTTCTTCATCCTTTTTAGGTGATGGAGAGTTTACAACATTATCTAAACTGATAGTTTTATTATTTTCAATTTTAGAATTATTATCTAATTTTGTATTATCTATGTTATTTGCTATATTTGTATCTGTAACATTTGATTTATTACTAACTCCAAAATCATTTACTTTAGATTTATACTCTACCTTATCCTCAGCAACATTATTAACACTTTGAGGTTTAATAATATCATTCCTTAATACATTAGGATTTTCAGATTTAATCGAATCAACACTCTTTACTGTTCCAGCACTTTCACTCAAGCCATCAGCTTTAGGAGCAACCTTATCTTCTTCTCTAGCAGCAATCTGACTTTCTTTTCTGATTGCTTCCTTCTTTTCAGCTTCAGTTAAAAGTTCACCATCTCTGATTAAGTCGTTCTGTCTTAATGCCTTTCTAACTATATCAACAATAAAATCAAAGATTTCATTGCCACGTTTAAATCTAAGTTCCATCTTTGAAGGATGAACATTAACATCAATCAAATTGCTATCTATTTCGATAAATAAATTAGTGAATGGATACATATGCTGCATAATAAATGTTTTATAACCTTCTTCAATGGCTTTTGAAATAATACTACTCTTTATGTATCTTTTATTTATATAATAATTTTCATACCCTCTATTACCTCTTGTAACGACAGGCTTACCGATAAAGCCATGAATCTTTAGAAAGTCATTACTTTCATTAATCTCAACAAGATTCTTTGTAATGTCTCTTCCATAAATGCTATAAATAACATCTCTTAAGTTACCATTACCAGGTGTATGAATTTTTGTATTTCCATTAACCTTTAAAACAAATGAAATATCTGGATTTGAAAGAGCAATCTTTTGAACAATATCAGTAATATATCCACCTTCAGTAGAACCACTCTTTAAAAACTTACGTCTTGCAGGTGTATTAAAGAAAATATTTCTAATAACAAATGTTGTTCCATCTGGAAGTCCAACTTCTTCGAACTTCTTCTCTTCTCCACCTTCAATCGCATATCTATATCCATAGATTTCATCTGCCTGCTTTGTTAATAACTCAACCTGACAAACAGCTGCAATACTTGATAAAGCTTCACCTCTAAATCCAAGTGACCCTACTGATACAAGATCCTCCGCTGTTTTAATCTTACTGGTTGTATGTCTTAAAAATGCAACCTTAATGTCGTCCTTGTCAAAACCAATTCCATTATCTGAAATTCGAATCATGTCAAGTCCGCCATTTTTTATCTCAACACTAATGTTAGTTGCCTTAGCATCGATTGCATTTTCTAATAACTCTTTTACGATAGAACTTGGTCTATCAATCACTTCGCCAGCAGCGATTCTGTTAATTGTATTTTGATCTAATACATTAATTTTTCCCATATTATTTATCCTTTAATTTATCCTGTAAATCATATAGTAAACCTATCGCTTCAAATGGCGTAATACTATTAATATCAAGTGATAATAATTTTTCTTTTACTTCTTCTAAATTTGTATCAGAAGAAACCTTTTCCTGCTTAATATCATTTTCTATTTTTTCAAAACTATCAATAGCTTCAATTTTCTTAGCTGTATTAACAATATCAGCATTAGTAAGCTGAACAAGTATTTCCTTCGCTCTCTGAATAACACCCTCAGGAACACCAGCTAACTTAGCTACCTGAATACCATAACTCTTATCAGCTCCACCCTTAATTATCTTACGAAGGAAAACAATGTCATCACCTTGTTCCTTAACACTAATACAATAATTATTAACACTGTCAAGCTTACCTTCAAGTTCAGTAAGTTCATGATAATGTGTAGCGAACAGTGTCTTTGCACCAATGATATTTACATCATTAATATATTCAACAACTGACCATGCAATACTAAGACCGTCAAATGTACTAGTACCACGACCAATCTCATCTAAGATAATTAGACTATCCTTAGTTGCATTTCTAAGGATATTTGAAACCTCCGTCATTTCGACCATGAATGTACTTTGTCCACTTGATAAATCATCGCTTGCACCAACTCTTGTAAAGATCTTATCGCATATTGAAATATTTGCGCTCTTAGCTGGAACAAAACTACCAATTTGAGCCATAAGAGTAATCAGTGCAACCTGTCTCATATATGTTGACTTACCAGCCATATTAGGACCGGTAATAATTGAAATTCTATGTAAATCCCTATCAAGATATGTATCATTATTAACAAATGAATTATTAGGCATCATCTTTTCAACAACTGGATGTCTACCATCCTTAATGTCAATAACACCCTCTGTATTAATATTAGGTCTTACAAAGTTATTCCTTTCAGCAACATATGCAAGTGAAGCATATGCATCAATCTTTGCAATAGCCTTAGCAGTCTTTTGAACTCTTACAATCTGGCTTGCAATTTTCTCTCTAATTTCTGAGAATATATTATATTCCAAAGCATAGAGTTTATCTTCAGCACCCAGAATTGTATCTTCAAGTTGCTTTAATTCATCAGTTGTAAATCTTTCAGCATTAGTTAATGTCTGCTTTCTAATATAATAATCAGGTACCATATCGATATTCGATTTAGTTACTTCAAAATAATAACCAAATACCTTATTGTACTTAACCTTCATATTCTTAATGCCTGTTTTTTCTCTTTCACGCATTTCAAGTTCTGAAAGCCAGCCTTTACCATCAGTTTTAGCTTTTCTTAGTTTTTCAATCTCCTCACTAAAACTATCCTTTATAACGCCACCATCTCTTGCAGAAATAGGTGGTTCTTCAACAATGCTTTCCTCAATCAATTCATAGATATCTCTTAATGTATCAAGTTCCTCACAGATATGTTTAATCTCTCTTGTATCAAAATCTGAAAGAATAGTTTTTATTGGTGAAAGCATTTCAATTGAGCTCTTAAACGCAATTAAATCTCGTGGATTTGCTGTTCTATATGCAATCCTTGTAATAAGTCTTTCAAGGTCATAAACAGGATTTAAATACTCTCTGATTTCATCCCTTGTTATAAGTTCATTATTTAAGCTTTCGATAACATCAAATCTGTCATTTATCTCGCCCTTTAGAATAAGTGGCTGTTCAATAAATGATCTAAGCATTCTCGCACCCATTGCGGTTTTTGTTTTATCTAAAACCCAAAGAAGTGATCCGACTTTCTGCTTTTCTCTTAATGTTTCAGTAAGTTCAAGATTTCTTCTAGTTGAAGTATCTAAAATCATAAACTTACCAGTTCTATATGGTGTTATCTTTGTCAAATGATCAAGTGAATTTTTCTGTGTTTCCAAAAGATAATTAAGTAATGCACCACCTGCAATACTTCCAAGTGGGTAATCGGATAATCCAAGGCCTGAAATATCCATAACTTTAAAATGATCTTTTAAAACAGAAATAGCTTTATCATCATCAAAATACCAGTCCTCAAGTGTATATACATATGCACCAAGTCTGTTTTTTAAATCATCAATGTTAATTCCAGACATCAAAAAAACTTCATTACTAACAATTTCTGATGGAGTAAATTTATAAATCTCATCAATAAGAAGTCTTTTATCATTAACCTCTGTTACATAGTAATCGCCAGTACCAACATCAACAACACTAATACCATAAGCACCATCCGTGCATAAAATACACATTAAGTAATTATTCTTACTATCATCAAGGCTTGTTATATTTAAATTTGTTCCTGGTGTAACAATTCTTGTAACTTCTCTTTGTACTAAAGTTTTTGTATCAGCTGCATCTTCCATTTGTTCAACAATAGCTACTTTGTGGCCATATGCTACTAACCTATTTAAATAAGAATCAACTGAATGATGTGGTACACCACACATAGGAACTCGTTTTTCCAAACCACAGGATTTACCTGTTAATGTAATTTCAAGTTCTTTTGATGCAATAAGTGCGTCTTCAAAAAACATCTCATAGAAATCACCAAGTCTATAAAAAATAATACAATCACTATGTGCTCTTTTTGTCTCTATGTACTTTTGCATCATTGGAGTTACGCTGTCTATATCAACATTCGCACTCGTTACCTGTTCTAATAGTTCCATAATAATAGAATCCTTTTGCTTCATCTAAATGAACATCAACGATTTTTCCAATAAGTGATTCATCACCTTTAAGATGAACAACACTATTATTATCAAGTCTACCTGTTACAAGACTATCGTCATGTTCATTAACACCTTCAACTAAAACTTTTTTAGTCTGTCCTACAAGTTGCTTTGTCTTCATATCAGAGCCCTTCTGGATTTTATCAAGGAGTCTATCAAATCGATCCTTAATAACATCTTCTGGAATCTGATTTTCCATTTTAGCGGCAGGCGTGCCAGTTCTCTTCGAATATATAAAAGTAAATGCACTATCGTAATTTACTTTTTCAACAACATCCATTGTCTCCATGAAGTCTTCCTCAGTTTCACCAGGGAAACCAACAATAATATCTGTTGTAATTGAGATATCAGGCATTGCTTCACGTAATTTATCTACTAAAGATAAATATTTTTCCTTTGTATAATGTCTATTCATAAGTTTAAGTAATCTATCACTACCAGACTGAAGTGGTAAATGGAACTGATGACAAACCTTCTTAGCATTAGCCATAACTTCAATAAGTTCATCCGATAAATCCTTAGGATGTGAAGTCATAAATCTAATACGTTCAAGCCCTTCAATATCATCAACCATCTTTAATAGTTCAGCAAATGATACCTCATCCTCTTCCTTATTTCCATATGAATTAACATTCTGTCCAAGAAGCATTACCTCAACGACGCCCTCGCTAACAAGTTTCTCAATTTCTCTGATAATATCTCTTGAACTTCTACTTCTTTCTCTACCTCTAACATAAGGTACAATACAATACGTACAGAAATTATCGCAGCCAAACATAATATTTACCCCAGCCTTAAAAGGATACTTTCTAATCTGTGGAAGATCTTCAACTATTTCTGTTGTACCCTCCCACACATTAACAGTAGGCTTCTTACTTTTATTTGTAAATCTATCATACAAAAGTTCAGCAAGCTGGAATATATTATGTGTACCAAAGATGATATCAACGAATGAAAAACTCTTTCTAATTTTTTCAACAACATCGCTCTCCTGCATCATGCAACCACATAATGCTATAATCATATTTGGATTTTTTTCTTTTAGTTTCTTTAAATAACCAAGTCTTCCATAAACTTTTAAATTAGCATTCTCTCTAACAGTACAGGTATTATATAAAACAAAATCTGCATTCTCGTCTTCGCTTTCAACGAATCCAATTTCTTCAAGAATACCTAAAAGTTTTTCAGAATCCTTTGCATTCATCTGACAACCAAAAGTATTAATATGACATGTTAACTTTCTGCCGTATTCATTTTCTTTATTTAAAACAATACTCTTACATAAATCCATGAAGTAGTACTGTCTTTCTGGTTCATGCACTGGTGCAACACTTAAATTATCAATCATCTATTTATCCTTTTTTATTACTTCTTCAATTGTTCCATCAGCATTTTTCACTGAAACATTGCTTAAATCATTTAAGAGACTTTGCTTAATTGCAGCTCTATACTCCTTATAAAGCTGTTGCTGTTCAGCCTTTTCATCAACTGTAAGTTCTCTTGTTTTTTTGATTTTAGCTAATTCATTAATTCTTTGAATTTTCTTACTATCCATTTTAAACTCTTTTCATATATGAATTTTTATATAAATAAATTAGTATAAACTTATGTTAAATTAGTATCAATTCGCTACTAACTATTATGATACGAAAATATATAATGTACCATCATCTG
>ODAJ014757357.1_pt1 | contig 31551 bp, 25 predicted proteins | sample 1539241 | NCBI WGS metagenome assembly ODAJ01 (sample SAMN02144231, study PRJEB22623) | gut metagenome | biome: sheep rumen | host: Ovis aries | place: New Zealand
ACGCTTGCGTTTCGAGCAAGAACCATGCCTTTTTATGAGGCGGCCAAGGCGCGAAGCGCCTCTGACCGCCGACATGAGCAAGCCGCTTTATGCGGCTGCGAATGGGGGTGCTGAATAGTTACGTTTTTTTTAAGTCTTTTTTTCGCACCCTCCCCGGGAAGCGCATCAGACTTTCCTGACCCTGCGGTCATAGGTTAAGAGCCCGTTGGTCTCCTCCTCGATGTCGGAGACTTGGGTGTAGACAGCTCCGGAGAGTCCTTTCTTCTCAAGAGCTGCGATCTCCGCCATGATCCGCCGGAATTTGGCTGCGAATTCATCCTTTGATGCGATTGCATCATACCCGTAAACCTCAGCCGACTCGGTGTGTCCGGGAACGTTCAGCGTCATCCCTCCGTATTCGGAGATGAAGGCTGCGCGTTTCCGGGCTTTTTTTATGCGCTCTTTCGGGACGGTGAGATCACGAAAATAGTTATGGACACTGATAAAATCGCCTTCTCCGCCGTCGAACCAGCCACTGGCGGAGTCGATCGGGCGCGTTCCGTCCAGCCTGCGGATCATGTCGGTCAGGTGGGCTGCTCCGAATTGGCCCCAGCCCTCGTTAAAGAGAGTCCAGCCGCCGAGGGACGGAACGCTCTTAAGGAGACGCACGGTGCTCCTGACCTCGCGGACGAACTCCTCGCGGCCCTCCCTGTCCTTGCGGCCGGAGGCTTCGGCGGACCAGCCTTTCATTTTCTGAAGGCCCGGAAATACCGTCGGAAGATAGGTGACGCGCATCGTGGAATACGCCTCCCCTCCGTTCACCATATCCTGAAAGACGATGAAGCCCAGCCTGTCGCAGCACTCGTACCAGGTCAGGGGCTCGATCTTGGCGTGCTTTCTCGCAAAATTAAACCCGAGCTCCTTCATATTCCTGATATCAAACTCGAACGCGTCTGTCGCCGGCGGCGTATAGAGTCCGTCGGGCCAATAGCCCTGGTCGAGAACACCGTTCAGGAAATAAGGCCTGTGGTTCAGGCAGAAGCGGGTGTGCCCCTCAGCATCCTCCTCGACCGTGAAGGCGCGCATGCCGGCATAGCCCGTGACAGAGTCCGTGCCGTTTCCGGCGGTGAGCTTCACGGAGAGGTCATAGAGATACGGGTCCTCGGGGCTCCAGAGACGGCAGTCCGGAACGCGGGCAGTGAGGGAAATGCTGCCGGCCCCGGGATGAAGCGTCCCCCGGATACGGGCTTCGGATACTTCATCGCCCCCGGCAAGGACCCCGAGAGAGGCGTCAAAATCCTCCTCGCAGGAGGAACCGTCCACATGCAGAGTGACCTTCACCTCCTCCCGGTCGATATCCGGCAGGATCTCCATGCTTCTTATATAGATCTGCGGGACCCTCTCCAGCCACACGGTCTGCCAAATCCCGCTCTGGGCGGTATAGTACATGCCGCCGGGGCTTAGCGTCTGCTTGCCCTTCGCATGGTAGAGGGTGTCGCTCACATCCCGCACACGGACCTCGAGAGCATTTTCACCCGTCCGGGCAAATCCCGTGAGATCGATCGTAAACGGCAGGTAGCCTCCCATGTGGTGCCCCGCCTTCCTTCCGTTTATATAGACACAGCACTCCTGGTCGACCGCCCCGAAGTGAAGCAGGAACCTGCCGCCCTCCGCGTCCGGCAGTTCAAACGTTCTTCGATAGCAAAGGAGCTCATCGGGCATGAGCCGGCGGCCGACACCGGAAAGCTGCGTCTCCGGCGAGAAGGGCACCAGGATCTTTCCCTCCGCCTCCCACCTGTCCGTTCCGGCGGGAAAACGGGTGCCGCCCTTCCTTGCGGCGCCCTTCGGGAGCTCTGTGAACGCATAGTCCCACCACCCGTTCAGGATCTTTATGTTGTCCCGCTTCATCTGCGGGCGGGGATACTCCGGCAGGGGCACATACTCCCTGTCCCGTGAGGCTTCGCGGACCTCCTCGCCCCATTTTGTGATGAGCTGCTTTTTCTCCGTCTCCTTTCGGCCCAGCTGAAGTGAGCCCAGCATTCTCAGGATGGCAGGCATGGTGCATTCCTCCTTTTCCCAGGGTGAACACCCTCAAACGGGCAGAATTATCGAACATTTGTTTTGCTTATACTATACTCTTTTTCATCGGAATTGTCAATCCTCCGCGTATTTGCGCACTTATTTTTATCACTCTTGACAATCAGGCTGAATCTGTTAAGCTAAAGATATAATATTTTATCAGGAGGTAAACTGCTATGAGCTCTTCATTTGAAACCATCTATAAAAAGCTTCAGAACGGCAGCGACGTGCGCGGCAGCGCGATCGCAACCGAGACCGAGCCGCTGAACCTGACCGGGGAGATCGCGGCCGAGATTGCGGCTTCCTTCGTCGCCTTCATGGAGAAGCGGACCGGCAAGGCAAGACAGGATCTCCGCCTCGGCGTCGGCCACGACAGCCGCCTTACCGCTGACATCATGAAAGCCGGCGTTCTCGCAGGCTTTGCCGGAGCCCAGGGCTTCGACTGCGGTCTCGTCACGACGCCGGCCATGTTCATCTCCACCGTGCTCCCGGAGAGCAATTTCGACGGTGCGGTCATGATCACGGCCTCCCACCTTCCGTTCAACCGCAACGGCCTCAAGTTCTTCACCCGCGAGGGCGGCCTTGAGAAGGCGGACATCACGGAGATCCTGAAAGGGGCTGCCGAGCTTCACGATGCGGGTCTCACGCCGAAGGCTGAAGGGATCACCTTCCCGGCTTTCGACCTCGTGACCCTCTACTCCAATCACATGATGGACATCATCAAGAAGGAAGTAAATGCCGCCGATTACGAGAAGCCGCTCGCCGGCCTCCGCATCGCGGTCGACTCCGGCAACGGTGCCTCCGGCTTCTTCGCCTCCCGCATTCTCGTCCCGCTCGGCGCGGACATCACGGGCAGCCGCTATCTCGAGCCGGACGGCCATTTCCCGAATCACGTTCCGAATCCGGAAAATAAGGACGCCATGGCCGCCATCCGCGAAGCTGTTCTTACTTCCCATGCGGACCTCGGCGTCATCTTCGACTGCGACGGCGACCGCGGCGCGGCTGTCTTTGCGGACGGAACCGAGGTCAACCGCAACGCGCTCATCGCGCTCATGTCCGCGATCCTCGCGCCGGCACATCCGGACGCGGTCATCGTGACCGACTCCGTCACCTCCGACGAGTTGCAGGATTTCATTGAAAATGAACTGCACCTGACCCACCTCCGCTTCAAGCGCGGCTACAAGAACGTCATCAACAAGGGCATCGAGCTCACGAAGGAGGGCAAGGACTGCCCGCTCGCGATCGAGACGTCCGGCCACGGCGCGCTCGCGGAGAACTATTTCTCGGACGACGGCGCTTACCTCTGCGTGAAGATCATCTGCGAGATGGCCCGCCTGAAGAAGGACGGCCGCCGCATCGAGGAGCTCATCGGGAAGCTCGGCTATCCGGCTGAGGAGCGGGAAGTCCGCCTCACGATTGCCGGCGAGAATTTCGCCGACTACGGCAGGGCGATGCTGGACGACTTCACCGCCTTCGCGAAGGAGCGCGACGATTTCACGATCGTAACGCCGAATTTCGAGGGCGTCAGGATCGCATTTGATGACGAGGAGGTCAAGGGCTGGATGCTCGTCCGCCTCTCCCTGCACGATCCGGTGATCCCAATCAACATCGAGTCGAAGGCCAAAGGCGGCGTGGATGTGATCCTTGACAGGGTCCGCCCGTTCTTTGCGAAGTACAACAGGCTCTCTGCACTGTAATTTTCAACGCACAGGGACGGTTCTTCGCGGAGGGGGACGGTTCTGCGCTGCGCAGAACCGTCCCCCTCCGCGAAGAACCGTCCCCTCTCAAATTTCACCTCACATCCTGATCTCCGGCGTATCCTTCACATCAATATCCTCCAGAAACGCCCTGATATAGAGCAGCGCCGCCCCAATCGTGATATTATGCCGCGGCGTCTTACTCAGGACCAGATAATCGTCCGCATCGCTGAACGGCGACAGCTCCCGAATCCGGTCGTAGAGCTCCCTGATATCCTCCTCCCGAAGGTACTGAGCCAGATGACCGCCCAGAATAAGATCCACATCCCGCACCAGATGGAGCATGTTCAGCATCGGCGCGAGATTGTCAAGATACTCATCCCAGCGACGCCTCTCCTCCGCGCCCCCTCTGTACAGCGCCTTAAAAAACTCCTCAGCCGAATCCTCCCCCAGTAGTGCCTTAAGAGAGCACACCGTCTCAAAGCAGCCCCGCCTGCCACAGTAGCACAGCTTTCCCTCGGGAAGCACCTGAATGTGCTCAAACGTCGCATTGTGCCCGTGCTTTCCTGCCCGCACCAGCCCGTTCGTGATCATCGCGCCGCCAAGATGGTCGCTGAGCGAGAGATAAATGGCATTGGCAAGATTCGGTGAATGCCAGATTTCCGTGAGAGCCGCCCCTTCCGGATCGTGAATAAAAATACAGGGATACGGCAGATATTTGGAAAATGCGTCGGTCTTAAGTCCGGTATTGGACAGGATTGCTCCGTAAAGGACGGTCGTTCCGTCCGATGAGATCAGGCCCTGCATGGCAAAACCGATGCCCAGGAGCTGCTCTTTTCGAAACCCATGGGCAAAGATGTAGCGCTGAATCGATTCGCTGACATTTTTAAAATAGCTTTCTTCATTTTTATAGGGGATCTGCAGCGTGACGCAGTCCCTGCCCCGTCCGTAGAGATCGACCCCGATGATTTTAACAATGGAGCTTCTCACCTCAACACCGATCGCCACCCGGTAGTCCGGAACAATGGAGTAGCCGACCGCTTTGCGGCCGATCAGCTCGGAGTCTTGCTGGCCGTTCTTAAAAATCAGCCCGTCTGCCTCGAGTTCCGAAAGATTGGATGCCACGGTCGGCCGGGAAAGACGCAGCGTGTAGGCAATCTCCTGCTGTGAAACCTTCTCTGCCTTATAGATATAATCATAAATCAGCTGCTTGTTTGTCGCTTTGATCTGCTTCGGAGTGATGCTTTTTCCCATAGTTCTGTCCTCTTTTGCAATTCCATATATTCATTAATACAGAATTCCCCGGTTATTCTACTCTAACAAAGTCACTCTTTTTTTTCCATCGCCGAAATGCACAATATTTTGTAAAATAATTTGGCTAAATTGCCAAGTTGACAACTCCCCGCTCAGATGATATTCTTTAAACACGATATGTAAATTGATTTTACAAATCTAATTGCCAAATTAACCTTCCATTTAAAAAAGAAAGGAAACAGCTATGGGAATTATCGAAAAAATGCGTCTTGACGGCAAAAAAGGTTTCGTCACCGGAGCGGCCCGCGGCATCGGAAAATGCACCGCATTCGCTTTCGCAGAGGCAGGTGCCGATCTCGCGATCGTCGACATGGATCTTGAGACTGCCAAGGCAACCGCAGATGAGATTGCAGCCGCGACCGGCCGCAGGATCATTGCAATCAAGTGCGATGTGACGGACGAAGCGCAGGTTCAGGCGATGGTCGACGAAGTCGTCGAGAAGCTTGGCGGACTTGATTTCTGTCACGCAAACGCAGGCATCTGCATCAATGAGGCTGCGGACAAAATGACCTACGCACAGTGGAAGAAGAACCTCTCCGTCAACCTCGACAGCGTGTTCCTGACCGACACAATCGCCGGCAGGTACATGCTCGCGCACGGCGGCGGCTCCATCATCAACACCGCCTCCATGTCAGCCCACATTGTCAACGTTCCGCAGCCCCAGTGCGCTTACAATGCCTCCAAGGCCGGCGTCATCCAGCTGACCAAGTCCCTCGCCATCGAGTGGGCAAAGCGCGGCGTCCGCGTGAACAGCATCTCCCCGGGATACATCGGCACGGACCTCACCCTTTCCTCCCCGACACTGCAGCCGCTCATTGAAAAATGGAATGCAATGGCTCCCATGGGCCGTCTCGGCAAACCGGAAGAGCTCGGCTCCATCTGCGTCTACCTCGCCGGCGACACATCCACCTTCACAACCGGTTCCGACTTCATCCTCGACGGCGCTTTCACCTGCTTCTGATTTCATCATTAAAGGAACAACCTTCCAAGGAAGGGAAGGAAAAAATATTTATATAATGTAAGGAGGATTCCAAATGAAGAAGAAAATGTTTGCCCTGCTCTGTGCCTGTGCCGTGACGGTCGGTCTCATCGCCGGCTGCGGCGGTTCATCATCCACCGCCTCAACATCGACATCCGGCGGAAGCGCTGAGGGCAGCGCTGCCGAGACGCAGACCTCAACAAGCGAGACCGAAGGAGTCCAGGCAAGCCCGGAGTTTTACGCAAAAGCTGATCTCTCCACCTTAAGCGGCAAGAAGATCGGTGTCACGATCCAGTCTCTGCAGAATGCCTACTGGGCCGGCGTTATGACCGCCCTTCAGAATGTCGTCGAGGAAAACGGCGGCCAGATCACCATCGTCGCCTGCGATGACAGCTCCGCCACTCAGATCGGCCAGATCGAGAACTTTGTCTCCTCCAAGTGCGACCTCATCATGATCCATCCGTCCGATGCGGCGGCAGTCGAAGATGCGGCAGCCCAGGCAAGAGAAGCCGGCATCAAGGTTATGTGCTGGGACGACCCGATGACCAACACCGACGGCAACTGGGTTCTCAACAACACCGACCTCGGCATTGAGATCGGCAAGGCGGCCGGCGAATTCATCTCCGAGCACTACACCGCCGACAACAAGGCGCAGATTGCCATGATCAACTATCCGCAGACCACCATTCTTCTGGAGCGTGAAGAAGGCATCAAGCAGGGGCTCGAGGAGAGCGCCGGCGGCCTCTATGAGATCGTTTCCAGCCAGGCCGGCCTCGATGCCAACCAGGCACAGACCGCCATGGAGACTATCCTGCAGCGCTATCCGGACTGCCAGATCGTCACCGGCATCGGCTCCGGCGCCATGATCGGCTCCGACGAGGCATTCCAGATTTCTACCGGCGGCACGATTCCGGAAGAAATGGGCGTCTTCACCGCTGACGTCACCAAGCAGCAGCTCGAGCATCTGATGGACGAGACCTATCCGGCCCGCACCGCGATCGGCTTCGAGGGCTCCGACGTTGACACCGGCACAGCCTGCGCTTCCATGTTCGCCCTGATCCTCGGCGACCAGCTGGAATCCCAGAACGTATTCCGCGGCCTGATGCGCATCACGCCGGAAAACGCCGCCACCATCATGGAAGGCATGCAGTAAAACACTGATTCATCTGCCTGCGCGATACCACAATACAGAATGTATCGCGCAGGTATTTTACTGAAAATGAAAGAAGGAGGTTACGGTATGAGTGAAGATTATGTTCTTGAACTGGACCATATCCGTAAGGAATACCCCGGTGTCGTCGCGCTGAAGGACGTGACGCTTCAGCTTCGGCGCGGTGAGGTCCTGGGCCTCATCGGTGAAAACGGTGCGGGTAAGTCCACTCTGATCAAATGCTGCTCCGGCGCGGTAGTTCCGACGTCCGGAAAAATAAAAATCAACGGCAAAGAGTTTGACCGCATGACCCCGCAGCTCGCGGCGGAAAACGGCATCGCCATCATCTACCAGGAATTCAACAACGTCGGCGAGCTCTCCGCGGCGGAGAACCTGTTCCTTGGCCGCCCCATCCGCAAAGGCATCACCATTGACCGGAAGGCGATGGAAGCGGAAGCCGCTAAAGCCTTTGAACAGCTCCGCATCAAGATCAACCCGAAGGAACTGGTCAAAAATCTCTCGGTCGGCTACCAGCAGATGATCGAGATCGCGAAGGCGATCCAGCAGAACGCGCAGGTTCTCATCATGGACGAGCCCTCCGCTCCTCTGACCACAAACGAGGTCGAGAGCATGTTCGCGGTCGTCGAGCTGCTCCGCGAGAAGGGAGTCTCCATCATTTACATTTCCCACCGTCTGGAGGAGATTTTCCGTCTGTCCGACCGCATCGAAGTCATCCGCGACGGCGAGTACGTCAAGACGCTCATAACGGACAAAGCCACCGTGAACGAGCTGATCCAACTGATGGTCGGCCGCGAAATGACCCAGAAGTATCCGCCGCGCAAGCCCTGCATCAAGGATGAGGTTGTGCTTGAACTGAACAATGTCACCGGCAACGGAGACAAAAATATCAGCCTGAAGCTCCATGCAGGTGAAGTGCTGGGGCTCGGCGGCCTGGTCGGCGCCGGACGCACCGAGCTTGCGGAAATGCTCTTCGGCTCAAAGCCGAAGGAATCCGGGCAGATCATCTTTTACGGCAGGGAAATCAATCCGAAGTCCCCGCGCGAAGCCATCGACCTCGGCATCGCCCTGGTACCGGAAGATCGCAAGCGTCACGGCGCGCTGCTCACGAACTCAATCAAGAACAACATCAACATGCCGATCTACGAGCGCATTTCAAAGGCGAGCGTGATTGATTCGAAGACGGAGCACAGCAATGCCGAAAAGTACCGTGCAGACATCCAGATCAAGTGTCCCAGCGTCCACCAGCTAGTCAAGAATCTCTCCGGCGGCAATCAGCAGAAGGTCATTCTCGGAAAATGGCTCGCAGCCGATTCCAAGCTGATCATTTTCGATGAGCCGACCCGCGGCATTGACGTCGGGGCAAAATATGAGATCTACAAGCTGATCAACGACCTTGTCGAATCCGGCCGCAGCATCCTGATGATCTCCTCTGAGATGGAAGAGCTCATCGGTATGTCCGACCGCATCATCGTGCTCGCGGAAGGTGAGATGACCGGCGAGCTTCAGAAGGAAGAGTTCAACTCGGACACCATCATGTCCTACGCGTCCGGGGTCATCGATATAAAGGAGGCTATGAAATGAAAAACGTCAATGTAAAAGATCTGGTCAAATCCAATGCAATCTGGCTGGTGTTCATCGCTGAGGTCATCATTTTCTCGATTGCCAGCGGCGGCACCTTTATTACAGGCAACAATATCGTCAACATCTCCCGCCAGGTGTCCTACTACGGCATCGCCTCCATCGGCATGACGTTCGTCATCCTGATCGCAGGCATTGATCTGTCCATCGGCTCGATCATCACCATCGTCAACGTGGTCTGCGCCTACCTCATGGTCAATGCAGGCATGAATATGTGGGTCGCAGTCATCATTTCCCTGCTCCTCGCCACCGCCATCGGCACCTTAAACGGCGGCATGGTCGCCACCATCGGCATCCCGGCCCTTATTGCGACGTTCGCCTCCCAGACCATCTTCGAAGGTATCTCCTATCTGATCTCCGGCGGCCGTCCGATCTCCGGTTTCACCAGCGACTTCGGCCTGTTCGGGCGCTGGGCAGTCGGCCCGGTCCCGGTATGCGCGCTCATCATGATCGCCTGCTTTGCCCTCGGCAGCTTCATCCTCAACAAATCCTACTTCGGCCGTTACTTCTACGCCATCGGCGGCAACGAGGAAGCCGCAGAGCTCTCCGGTATCCGCGTCAACCGCGTAAAATACCTGATCTACGCACTCTCCGGTTTCTTCGCCGGTCTCGCGGGCATCGTCCTTCTCTCCCGCTCCGGTTCCGCGCAGAGCACGGTCGGCAAGGGTCTCGAGTTCGACGTCATCACCTGCGTCGTCCTGGGCGGTGTCTCCGTCAACGGCGGCGTCGGCCGCATGTCCGGCGTTGTCGCGGGCGTTCTGATCATCGGCTCCCTGACCAACGGCATGATCCTCATGGATGTCAGCGAATATACGCAGATGGTCGTCAAGGGTCTCGTCCTGGCGGTCGCCGTCGGCATCGACTGCATGTCCAAAAAGCATCAGGCTTCGTAATCTTTCCATTCCCCTGCCTTTGGCAGGGGAACCTCATAAAAGGAGAAAACTATGCTTCCGAAAGAACTGATCGAACAGGGAAAAACAGCCCTCGGTATTGAATTCGGCTCAACCCGTATCAAAGGTGTTCTCATCGACTATGACGGAAATGTACTTGCCGTCGGCGGCCATGAGTGGCAGAATAAACTGGTAGACGGCATATGGACCTACGATCTTGCCGATGTGGATGCAGGCCTTCAGGCATGCTACAGGGACCTCTGCCGGGATGCGGCGGAAAAATACGGCGTCACAATAAAAACCCTCGGCGCGATCGGCATCAGCGCCATGATGCACGGCTACATCGCTCTCGACAAAGACGACAGACAGCTTGCTCGTTTTCAGACCTGGCGAAACACCAACACGACCGCGGCGGCAGACGAGCTGACGGAACTTCTTCAGTTCAATATCCCCCTTCGCTGGTCGGCCGCCCATCTCTATCAGCGTCTTCTGGACGGTGAAGAGCATGTCGCAAAAGTCGCCTCCGTATTTACGCTGGCAGCCTACATGCACTACAAGCTGACCGGAAAGAAAGTGATCGGCATCGGAGATGCGGCAGGTATGTTCCCGATTGACTCCGACGCACTGGACTACAACGAGGAAATGGTACGGAAATTCGATGCTCTCATGGCGGAAAAAGGCTGTGCGCTGAAGCTCCGGGAAGTATTCCCGAAGGTGCTCGCCGCCGGCGAGGATGCCGGCTGCCTGACCGCGGAAGGCGCCGCCCTGCTTGATCCTGACGGACAGCTTGCGGCCGGCATACCGATGTGCCCGCCCGAGGGAGACGCCGGCACCGGCATGACCGCTACCAACTCGGTCGCTCCGCGGACCGGCAACTTGTCCGCCGGCACCAGCACATTCGCCATGGTCGTCCTCGAAAAGCAGCTTAAAAAGCTTCACCGGGAGATCGACATGGTCACGACACCGTCCGGCTTCCCCTGCGCCATGTCCCACGCCAACAACGGCACGTCCGACCTCAACGCATGGGTAGGACTCTTCCGCGAGTTCTGTAAGCTAATAGGCGTGGAAGCGGATATGGGCACCCTGTTCGGAAAGCTCTACACCAACTCACTGAACGGCGATCCCGACTGCGGCGGCCTCCTGCCCTACGGCTACTACTCAGGTGAGAACATCACTTTCATCAACGAAGGCCGTCCGCTCTTCGTGAGGACGCCGGGCAGCAGGTTCAACCTCGCGAACTTTATGCGCGCCAACCTCTACACCTCGCTCGGTGCCGTAAAGCTGGGCATGGACATCCTCCTGAAGGAGGAAGGCGTGAAGCTGGACCGCATCATGGGCCACGGCGGCCTCTTTAAGACGCCGGGCGTCATGCAGCGCTATCTGGCCGCGTCCGTCAATACGCCGGTCACCGTCATGGAGACCGCAAGCGAAGGCGGCGCCTGGGGCATCGCTCTTCTGGCCGCTTATCTGGCTGACGGCAGACGCGACGGAAAGCTTGAAGACTACCTCGACAAACGCATTTTCGCCGGCCTTGAGGGCGAAGCCATGTATCCCGACCCTGCGGATGTAGAGGGTTTTGAAACCTTCACAGAGCACTATGTCGCGGGGCTTTCCGTGGAGAAAGCTGCCATCGAGGCAATTAACTGGTAAACAAACTATAAAAAATAAAGGAGGGCTGCCGTATGTCCGCGAAAAATGAAAGATGGAACGCCTATTTCTCGGAACTTGATCCGGAAAAACGCATGCTCATTTTTAACGACACCGTGAAGGAAATCGACGCGGAGGCAGCCTTCATTGCGAGTCTCTACGCCGAGCGCTACCGCGACGTCAAAGACCCGAACCGCAAAGTCGACAACTGGCTCTGGAAATTTGTCTACCTGCCCGGGCTCTTAAAGAAGCGCCGCATCTCAAAAAGCGCATTCCGGAATGAGACCGAACGCACGCTGAGAGAGCTGCATCTTGACGGAACGGCTTCGGAAGATGAAAAGCAGCTCCTGTACCTCGAATACCGGAATGCCGCGAGACGCTACCTCGGAACCTGCGGGAGCAGACGATACGGAAGCCGCCTGTTCGGCCTCAGAGAAGCAAGTCCGGAAGAAAAGAAGGAAAAAGCCTGTGAAGAGCTTTGGATGATATCCCGGGGAATCGCGCTCGCCTCCGGCAAAGAAACCGCGATGGCGCCGTTTGCCGATGCACTCCGCGATGAGCTCTCCGCCTTCCACCCCGGATACGAAACAATATACGCGCGATTGGAAAAGAATTTTAAGAAATGACAGGAGAACACAATGAAAGAAATGATGATACAGCAGGTTATGACGGAGCCGAAAAATATCATTTTCCGGAAGATCGCCGTTCCTGAACCGGGTCCCGACCAGGTTCTGGTAAAAATCAAGAAAATCGGCATCTGCGGCAGCGACATCCACGTCTACCACGGAACCCACCCTTACACGTCCTACCCGGTAACTCAGGGACATGAGGTATCCGGCGAGATCGTCAGGCTGGGCGAGTACGTGAAGGATCTCACCGTCGGCCAGCGGATCACGATCGAACCGCAGGTGTTCTGCGGGAGATGCCATCCCTGCCTTCACGGAAAATACAACCTCTGCGAGCACCTGAAGGTCATGGGCTTCCAGACCACCGGTACCGCCAGCGAGTATTTCGCGGTGGACGCCTCCAAAGTGACGCCGCTGCCCGATGGAATGACCTGGAGCGAAGGCGCGATGATGGAGCCGCTTGCGGTGACCGTCCATGCAGCGAAGCGCTTTCCGGATCTTAAAGGCGCCAAAACCGTCGTCTTAGGCTGCGGCCCGATCGGCATTCTGCTCGCCCAGTCCCTGAAGGCTCTCGGCGCGGACAAGGTTCTGGTGACCGATATCTCCGACACCCGTCTTGAGCTCGCAAAGAGCGTCGGCGCGGATTACGCGTTCAACACGCTCCACAAGGATTTCGGCGAGGCCATGCTCGAGGCTTACGGCCCCGACAAGGCGGACGTCATCTTTGAGTGCGCCGGCTCCGACATCACCATGGAGCAGGCGATCCAGAATGCGCGCAAAGGCAGCACGATCGTGCTCGTCGCCGTGTTCGGCAAGCGGGCCAGCGTGGACCTTGCGAAGCTCAACGATTCCGAGCTCGACTTAAACACCTCTATGATGTACCGTCACGAGGATTTTGTCGATGCCATCCGCCTTGTTAAGGAGGGAAAGATTCAGCTGAAACCGCTTATGACCGCGCATTTTGCTTTTGAAGACTACCTGAAAGCATATGAATATATCGACAGCAACCGCGAAACGACCATGAAAATCCTCATTGATGTGGACCCGGAGGCAGGAGAATGATTTTAAGCTATGAAGGCCTTAAAGATGCCGAAGCCTGGAAAAATGCAGGCATCGCGCTCCCATCCTATGACCCGGAAGCGCTGTCATCGCGCACACAAAAGAACCCCGTCTGGGTTCATTTCGGAATCGGAAATATTTTCCGCATCTTCATCGGCGGCATTGCGGACAGGCTGATTGCTGGGGGAGACCTTGCGTCAGGCATCATCTGTGCGGAGACGTTCGACTATGACGTCGTCGACAAGGTCTACAGGCCGTTCGACAATCTGGCGCTCGCGGTCACGCTGCACGGCGACGGCCGCAGGGACAAGCGCGTGCTGGGTTCTCTTGCCGAGGCTGTGAAAGCCGATGCAGAGGATCCGGCTGCATGGAAGCGTCTTAAGGATATCTTTACGGCGCCGGGTCTTCAGATGGTTTCATTTACCATCACGGAGAAAGGTTATGCGCTTCGCAGCGCGGACGGGAAGTACCTCCCCTATGTGCTTGCCGACATGGAGAACGGTCCCGGGAAGCCTGTCGGCGCGATGGCGGTCGTGACAGCCCTTCTCTTTGAACGCTTCAGGGCGGGAAAGGCGCCTCTTGCACTTGTCTCGATGGACAATGTCTCCCACAACGGCGACAGGCTGCATCTAAGCATCCATGAAACCGCTGAGACGTGGGTTCGGAAGGGCTTTGTCCCGAAGGACTTCCTGCATTATCTTGAAAATAAAACTCTCATTAGCTTTCCGTTGACAATGATTGACAAAATCACACCGCGGCCGGGTGAAGAAATCAGACAAATGCTGACGTCGGATGGTGTCGGGAACATGGATATCGTTGTCACGTCCAAGCATACATATATAGCGCCGTTCGTCAACGCGGAAGCACCCGAATATTTGGTGGTTGAGGACTGCTTCCCGAACGGGCGGCCGCCGTTGGAGAAGGCCGGGGTTTACATGACCGACCGCACCACCGTAAACAAGGCGGAGCGGATGAAGGTCACGGTCTGCCTCAACCCGATCCACACGGCGCTCTGCACCTACGATCTATTGCTGGGCTACGATCTCTTCGCAGACGGCATGCGCGATCCCGACCTCAGGGAGCTCGCCCGGAGGGTCGGCTATGTTGAGGGACTTCCGGTCGTTGAGGATCCGGGTATCCTCTCGCCTGAGGCATTTCTCGATGAGCTGATGACCGAGCGCTTCCCGAATCCGTACCTTGGCGACACCTCGCAGCGGATTGCGGTGGACATTTCCCAGATGATGGCAATCCGGTTCGGAGAGAACATCAAGTCCTATGTACAGCGGGACGGGAGCGCGGAGTCTCTCATCGCGATTCCGCTCGCGATCGCGGGATGGATACGCTATCTTCTGGCGGTGGACGATAAGGGAGATACGTTTGAGCTCTCGCCGGATCCGATGCTGCCGGTGCTCCGCGAGAAGCTGCACGGTCTTAAGTTAGGTGAGCCGGGGAGCCTTGCGGGCCAGCTCCGGCCGATCCTTTCGAATCCGGCCCTCTTCGGGATGGACCTGTATGAGGCCGGGATCGGTGTTAAGATCGAGGAGATGATCCGGGAGATGCTCGCGGGTCCCGGTGCGGTACGGAGAACACTGCACGGGTGGCTTTTCTCCTGAGTTTTTACGGGCAGGGGCGGTTCTTTCAGCCATTGAAAGAACCGCCCCTTACATTAAGCCTCAAAGCCCCGCCAGAAACATCTCGTAATAATCGTCCTCCCCGGGAAGCACCGGGGAGTTCTCCCCGCCGCCGTTGGTCGAGCGCTTGATCGCCGCGTAGGCCGCCTCGCCCTCGGTCAGGACATCCATCTCGTAGAGCCCGATCCCGCGCTCCCGGGCGATCGCACAGAACGCCGAGAGCGGATTCTCCGCCTCCCTGGTCGCCATGAGGGCATCCTTAAGCGCTGGGTCTTCATCTGCCATCTTTCGAAGCTCGCTCAACATCGCATCAACGTCCATATTTCTCCCTCCTGTCCATTTACTTCTTTAAGAATAGCATACTTTCTGAAAAATGAAAAGAACCGCCCTTTTTCGTACGCAAATATTCCGCCTTGTATATTGAAATGTCCCCCCCTTTTTCGCTATAATAAGATGCACGAGGAGGACGAACATGAAAAAAGACCCGATCATCAAAAGCTTCGGCTATGCCTTCGAGGGCATCATAAACACCGTAAAGAGCGAGAGAAACATGAAGATCCACTGCGCGTTTGTGCTGGCGGTCGTCATCTGCGGGTTCATTTTCCGCATCACGTACACCGAGTGGCTCATCTGTCTCACTCTTTTCGGCCTGGTAACCAGCCTCGAGCTCGTCAACACCGCCGTCGAGGCTGTCGTCGACCTCGTGACAGAGGAGAAAAAGCCTCTGGCCAAGAAGGCCAAGGACGCCGCGGCCGGCGCAGTGCTCATCGCCGCGATCTTCGCGGCCCTGATCGGACTCATCATCTTCGTCCCGAAACCGCTCATTATGCTCGGAATCATATAAGGAGGCAAACTATGGAAAAACTTACAGACGGAATCAAAACATTACTGCTCGCAGGCGTCGGCGCCGTTGCCCTCACCGCGGACAAGTCCCAGGAACTCCTGAAGGAGCTCGTCTCCCGCGGGGAGCTCACGGTCGAGCAGGGCAAGGCCCTCAATCAGGAGCTGAAGCACACCTTTGATGAGAGCCGCGCCAAAGCCGATGCCGAAAAGACCGACACGCTCGACTTTATCAAGAATCTTTCAAAGGACGAACTTGACAAACTGAAAGAGCTGATCAAAGAACGCGAACAAGAGGATGAAAATGCCTGACAGCACCGAAACTCCCAGGCACGAAGTGCAGGGCCACCGGCTTCGTGAGATCCGGGAGGTTCTCTCCAAAAATCACATAACGAGAGGCATCTCCCCGGAAAAACTCCGGGTCATCCTGGAGGAGCTCGGCCCGACCTACGTAAAGCTGGGCCAGATCATGTCCATGCATTCCGACATCCTGCCCAAAGCCTACTGCGACGAGCTCATGAACCTGAACTCCTCGGTCGCGCCGATGCCCTACAGCGAGGTCCTCTCGATCCTTTCGGAAGCCTACGGAGACACAAAAGATATCTTCTCCTCCATCGAGGAGAAGCCGCTCGGCTCGGCCTCCATCGCCCAGGTCCACCGCGCGCGCCTAAAGACCGGCGAGGACGTCATCATCAAGGTCGAGCGGAAGGGGATCTATGAGATTATGGAGAGCGACATCCGGCTGCTCAAGAAAGCCGTGCGCTTTCTCCCGCCCGTGGGGGACCTAAAAAACCTCGTCGACCTTGACCTGGTCCTCGACGAGCTCTGGTCGGTGTCCCAGGAGGAGATGGATTTCCTCCGGGAAGCCGCCAACATGGAGGAATTCGAGGAAAATAACAAAGGCATCCGCTACATCTATGTGCCCCGCCTCTACCGGGAGTACACGACCAAAAATGTCCTCGTCATGGAATACATCGACGGAATCGCCATCGACGACAAGGAGACGCTCACAAAACACGGCTACGATTTAAATGAGATCGGCACGAAGTTCGTCACGAATTTCATTTCCCAGATTGTGGACCACGGGTTCTTCCACGCCGACCCGCATCCGGGAAATGTAAAGATCTCCGGCGGCAAGATCGTCTGGCTCGACATGGGCATGATGGGCCGGCTCACCGAGCATGAGCGCCGCTGCATGGTGCGCGGCGTCGAGGGAATCGCCATGCACGACACCTCCAAGGTCGTGGAAGCGGTCCTTGAAGTCGGCAAGCCATTCGGCAAGACCGATCACGACCGGCTCTACCGTGACATGAGGGACTTCATGCAGGAGTTCGGCACCACCCCGATGGGCCAGGTCGACGTCGCGGCGACGCTGGAGGCCATGATGGAGATCATGAAGGCCAACAAGATCGGCATGCCCCACGGGCTCACGATGCTCGCCAGGGGCTTCGCCCACATGGAGGGAGTCCTGGCCTCAATCAGCCCTGACCTAAGCATGATTGGGATCGCCCAGTCTGCCGTTACGGAGGACCTCTTCCGGGAGATCAACTGGAAGGACGAGGCGGAGACCGGCGTCCGCCACCTCTACCGCTCCGCGAAGAAAGGCCTCGACATACCGGCTCTCACGGCCGATATCATGAAGGAGTACCTGGCAGGCCACGGCCGCATGACGCTCCGCCTCGAGACCTCCGAGGAGCTCTCCCAGCTCGTCTACTCCTCCGTCAGAAACCTGGTCATCGGGATGTGCATCGTAGCCCTGCTCATCGCCTCCTCGATCCTCTGCCTTACGGACATGACGCCGCGGATCTTCGGGATCCCCTTCCTGGGCTTCTTCGGCTACCTCATCGCCTTCGGATCCTCGCTCTATTTTCTGATCCGATACTTTATCCGAAAATTCAGAAAGCGGAAATGAGAACCTCTCATTTCCGCTTTCTTCTTATCCGATCCTGAACGTTCCCGTTCCGGACACAATATCTTCCATCGTCTCCGCGCTCATAAGACCCACATAGAGCTCGGCCTCCTTCGGATCCGTGATGCCGTTTTCGGCAAGATCCCCATCGGAAAGATAGATTTTCCCGATCGCCCTCTTCCCGGGCCAGAGGATCGTCCCGCTGTAGCCCTCCAGCATGTATCCGTCAATGGAGAGGTTTTTCGCCTCGGCATACACCGTTCTGTCCCCCTCGTTCTTAAGATAGAGGATGATGCCCGTGCCAAGGAAGGGGTCATTTCTGACCATGCGGGCCGACACGTGCACGCCCTCCTTAAAAAACACCTCCGTCCCGGGATCCGACGGCTCCGCCGCCTTCGTTCCGTCGTCGAAGATCACCTTCTCCTCCGGCTTAAGGACCGTGCGCCAGGGTTCCGGATCATACACGGCAAATGCAGCCGAGACCGAATGAAGCTCCTCGATCTCCGCAGTGCGGAGCGCATGGCGCGGTATCTCAAGGACCGTGTTCAGCTTCTTCCCGGCTGCGACCTGAGCTGAAAATGACCCTCCCACCTGATACCCGTTCACGACGAGCAGCTGGCAGTCGATGAGGCAGGTCATGGGGTTTTCATTTTCAATGAGAAGGCGGATCCCGTCATCCAGGAAATCGTCCTGAACGAACTCCCCCGCCGTAATGCGGATGCCGGCCTCATCGACCAGCACTTTGGACGTGAGCCGGGGCGCCTCTGCCGGAGCCGCCCCGGAAGACTCCGGGAGCTCCGCCGGGCTCTCCCTGCGGCTCTCCTCGGGCGCGGCGGTGACGGCCGCCTCCGCCGGCGCGGGCTCACCGGCCGGCTCTTTGAGGCTCTCTCCTCCCCCGCCTCCGCAGGCGGCCAAGAGAGCTATGCTCATGAGGGATGCTGTGATCAGTCTTTTGTGTTTCATCTTTTCCTCCTTTTGGTGCGGCGCACCTTAAGTGTAGCACACAAAATCGAGAAAAAGTTTCCCTCAGAATGGTAAGATAAAAAATTTTTCACCGCCGCATCCGCCGCATCCGCATAAGGTGCCGCTCAAACGCCCCGCTCTCGATAAACTCCGCGAGCATGTACTGGTCGAAGACCGGCACCGTGCAGGCGTAAAACCCGAGCTTCTCCCGGTAAACCGCCATCAGGTGGTCCGGCAGGATCATGTAGCCGGCGCGCATCGAGGGCGCAATACTCTTGGAAAATGTATTGATGTAGACGACATGCCTGCCCCCGTCCATCGCGTACAGCGTCTCGAGCGGCTTACGGGGCGTGTTGAACTCGGAATCGAAATCATCCTCGATGAGGATCGCATCCTTCTCATTTGCCCAGCGGATGTAGGAAAACCGCTTCTCCGCCGTCGCCGTGACCCCGCTCGGGTAGCTGTTGAAGGGGGTCACGTGCAGGATGCGGGCTCTGGCCGAGGCCAGCGCCTCGTCCCGGATCCCGTCAGTCCCCATCGGAAGAAGCTCAACGGAGGCTCCGTTTGCCTCGTAGACCCGGCGGATCTTCTCGTAGGACGGATCCTCGATCCCGAAGAGTTCCTCCCGGCCGAAGAGCTGGACCAGAAGCCCGTAGAGATACTCCGCGCCGGACCCCACGATGATCCGGTCCGCATCCACGCGCATGCCGCGGTAGCGGTAGAGATATTTTGCGATCGCGTTGCGGAGAACCGCGCAGCCAAGCCTCGGAGGATCCTCCATGAGGATCTCCGGCTTCTCCGAAAGAAGCTTCCGCATGATGCGGGCAAACTGGGGAAATGAGGCCGTGAGCGGCTCCTCCCTGCGTCCCGCCGCCATCTCCTCAGGGAGCAGTCCGGGCCCCAGCGAGTCTGTCTTCTCCCTCCTCCGGTGGGGGATTCTGTTTACATAAAATCCGCTTCCGGCCTTCGGGAAAATGAACCCCTCGTCCGCCAGCATGAGGTAGGCATTTTCCACCGTGCCGACCGACACCCCAAGGTGGGCGGCGAGCGCCCGCTTGGAGGGCAGCCGCTCGCCGTCCGCAAGTCTTCCGGCCAGGATATCCTCCCGGATGGAGCGGGCGAGGAACTCCGTCTTCCCCGTGTTTTCCCTCTTTTCCATACTGTATGTCAGCATATGTTCAATTCCTTCTCAAAGACTTTTTAATTTCTTTAGAATTTTTAGATATTCTTTCGTAAATGTACATAAACCTCTCACAATTCCCCTATATACTGTTCTCAGATAGTTAAGTGACCACTCACTATCTCCCCCCTCATTAGAAAAAGAAAGAGGCCTCCGCAAGGAGGCTTCTTTCTTTGTGCTATCGCCTGGTCTTCAAATCCTGCCTCACTGCCCGCCCTTCGGCGAGAACTCCGTCACGGAAAGCGGGCTTCCTGTCCCTGCGGTGTACTTCTGGGTGACCACATAGCTGCCGTTTATGATCTTCCCGATCAGCTCAGTGCAGTCTGCCTCCGTGAAGGATGCAAATCTCGCAAAATCAGCCGACCGCACAATGCAGTCCTCCTTAAAGCCGCAGTCCATCACGCTTCCGCCGGTAAAGCCGGCCTCCGACTCAAAGCTCCGGATCGCCGTGATGCAGGCCTTATCGAGCTGAGGCGTCATGCCCATGAGGCAGGTCGGTTCCGCCTCCACGAGATTGGCTCCGGTCACAAAGAAGGTCTTTCCCTTAAGCTCTGCCGCCCGCGCAACCGCGGTGCCGATCCCTTCCGACGTCGCAAAGATCGTCTCGATGCCCGCATCATAGAGATCCATCGCTTCCGACATGCGAAGCGGTGTGAGCGCATCCGTGCCCGCATATTCCATGGTGATTGCGACGCTGCCCTCGGGCAGCTCAAGCTCCGCGGCTGCCGTCTCGGCTCCCTCAAGGAAACCGGCGACGCGCCTTTCATTTTCCGAACTCTTCTCTCCGGCGATCACCGCGATGGACCGATAGCCGTTTCTGACCGCAGCGTAGCCCTCGACGAAGCCGCCCTGTTCATAGGCGACATCCATGGAGAGCGCATTTCCGGGGATGGCCGTCTCCTCCGTCACATCGGTCCCCGGCAGGACATCCCCGCCGATCAGGACGAACGAAACCTTCTCATGGGCTTTTGCCGCCGCATAGACGTAAGGTCCCATCTCTCTGCCCTGCGCAAAGACCAGCTTCGCTCCTGCCTTTGCGGCCTCCGAGAAAGCCTTTTCATAGCCTTCCTCCGTCTCCTCCTCAGGTGTCGTGGCGATCGTCTTGTATTCTGCCGGCGCCGCCTGGGCATTGATCAGATCCCAGAGCTTCGCGTTCGCCGCATCCACGGTGCCCTTGCTGTTCGTCACAAATGCATACCTCGGCGCATTCGGATCCTCCCCGCATCCGATGAGAGACACAGCTGCAATACCTGCAGCAATAAGCGCCAGAATTTTCTTATTCATATTCCCCTCCTTCAAGTAATTTAACTCCCGAATAATGTTCGAAGAACCTCCTCGGCCGACATCCCCTGCATCCGGTCAGGATCCGTAAACGCTCCTCTCCCGTTCACGATCCAGGTCGCTTTCGATGTTGTCTGAGACGGATAATTGACGGTCCGGGTCGCATACGGCCAGTCAGGAGCCAGGATCTTCATGTATTTGTCGGCCAGCTGGGTCGATTTGCCGCCCGTACCGCTTATCTGAACGCCGTTGGGCGACGAGTGCACCAGAAGAACCGTCCCGTCGGAGCATTTACCGAGGGAGATCCAGACGTGTCCGCTCATGCTGACGACATCGCCCGGCCTGTAGGACGACATGTCCTGATACGCCCAGCCCCACTTTATGTATTCCGGTGCCACGGACGTCGACTGGATGACGAGGTCCTTCAGGTTGTTGGCCGTGTACATCGTGTTGTAGACCGCCCAGGCGACATACCCGGAGCAGTCCAGCCCGCAGCCGTAGGACCAGCGGGTCTTCTTGTAATCATAGGAAGCCGTCGCGTTCGCATCGTAAAATGCCTGCCAGCCCGGCAGATACCCGATCTTCGCCGTGTCGGACGTAAAGCTGTTGCCCATGCCGCCCCAGCCGCCGCCCCAGATATAGAGCGTCCGGCCGACCGGCACCATCGCATTCTGAAGGAACGTCTTCAGCGTCCTTTTCCCGTTGACTGTGTTCGTATAGAGCGTTCTCACTCTCCTGCCCCGCACACCGTTTGCATCGACCTCCCAGCCGTCAACCACCTGACTTACGCGGAGACCGTTTGCGGCATCGATATAGTAAGTCTTTCCGCCGACCGTCTGCCAGCCGGTGAGTTTTCTGCCGTCCTTATAGTACCAGCGTCTCCCATCGGAGTCGTAGATCCAGCCGTTCTCCGGGCTTGTCGCTTCAAGGATAAAGCTCTGGGCCGGCGTTCCGTTCGGCGTATAGAGTCGGACGTTGGTGCCCGCGGCGATCTTTCCGCCGACAATGTCGAATGCCAGCGTCCCGTACACACGGATCGTGTAGCTGTTGTCCGCCCTTCCCGTCGGGATAAACTCGAATTTCTGGGCCGCTGTCCCGTTCAGGGTGTACTGCTGGATGTTGGCCCCGGATCTTCTGCTTCCGCCGGCGATATCGATCACTTTCCCGCTGTTCAGATTTCTGAGGGTCCAGGTGCCGTCGGTAAATTTTGAAAATGAAAACAGCTGCTCATTCCCGCTCCCGCAGCGCCCGAGCTCGACATTCGCGCCGTTGCCGGTGCCTGCCCCGGTGACCGTGAGCGCCAGCGAGGGATCGGAGGCCGGCAGGATCCGGAATATCCCCTCCATCCTGATCTTGTCACCGACGCCTGCGGTATCCGTCTTTTTAAACTGCCAGAACTGGGCCTTCGTACCGTTGAACCGGTAAGCCCGCACATTGGTTCCCGGGGACGTGAGACCTCCCTGGACATCCGCTGCCGTCATCATATTTTTTCCGGACAGGATCGCATAGAAGCCGGTCGCGGGATCCTTTTTGATGTACCACTGCTGGGCCGCCGTGCCGTTTCCCGTGTACTGGCGGATATTGGTTCCGTTTTTTATCATGCCGCCCAGCAGGTCCAGAACCATCCCCGAGTGCGGAGCGGTGATCTGACTTAAGCCTCCGCCCAGCTTCGTCACTTTAAAGATATCCGCGGCGTCCCCGCCCACAGCATAGAGGGCGGCATTGGCGCAGAGAGCACGGGATCCGCCGGCGATTCCCAGACACATGCCGCCGTTTTTGGCGGAGACGATCCGGTAATACCCGTCCTCAAGATCGCTGTCCCCAAGGTTCTCAAAGACTTCCGTGACTCCGACCGGCCTGGTAAGGCGCCAGCTCTGAGCCGCGGTGCCGTTTGCCGAGTAGATCCTCACATTGGTCCCGGCAGCCGCCTTTCCGCCCGCGACGTCCATGGCCTTCCCGTTCTTCGTACAGGCAAAGGTCACCGTACCGTCCTTATTGGCGACAATCTTCCACTTCTGGGCCGCGGACCCGTTGGATTGGTACTGCTGTATATTGGTGCCGTTCGCCGACATGCCGCCCATGACATCAAGGACCAGGCCGGAATAGTAATTGCGCACCGTGTAGACGTCCTCACCGCAGCTTTCTATATAAAAAGCCTGACGGAAATCACCCGTCTTCTGCCCGAGCGCCGCGTTGCCCTTGTTCTCCAGCGAATCATTCTGGATCTCAAGCACGAGCTCCGGGCTCAGCGCCGACTCGATGATGTAGAGTCCGTCCGAGATCAAAGATTCCGGTATCACATCGTCCCCTTCATCCTCCCGGGTGCCCACATCCGCCGGAGCATTGTCCGCGGGCTCAACCGTGATCTCCGGAAGCTCAATCTCCTCAAAGAGAGCATCCGCGTAAGCCTCCGCCGGCAGGACCCCCGCAAAGACGGCAGCCGCAAGAAGCAGAGAAATCATATATCCAAGCAGATTTTTCTTCATTTTACCACTCCGGAAAGACACATAGAAAGTTCCACGGGACCCTACTATTATATAGCACCGCCCTTTTCTTCGCAAGACATGAGGCCGTCAGGCCGCACTTTTCCCGCCTTTTTTCGGCAGATTTTCCGAAATTTTCTTCCGAAGCTCCGCGAGTGTCTCCCCGTAATCCCGGTGTCTTATATCCGGCAGTGCGCGAATGATGCGGCCGGTCCCGAATATCGTCCCCCGGCTGAGCTCCTTCGTGAGCTTCCTCGCCCGCTCCTCAAGCTCCGCTCTCTGCCTTGCGGCGCTTTCCATGAGATCCGCCTTTGCGCTCGCCGCCGCATCCTTGAGATCCGCCTTTGCGCTCGCCGCCGCATCCTTAAGATCCGCCCTGGCGTTCGCCGCCGCATCCAGAAGATCCTCCTTCGCCTCCGCCGCTGCATCCTTAAGCTCCGCCTTCGCAAGCGCCGCCTGGACCCTGCTCTCGCCGATCGCCTGGGAGGTCTTTCCGATGGCGTCCGTCATGCCGTCCGAAATTTTCCGGAGCGATGCGCGCACCCGCTCGAGCTCGGCAAGCTTCCGGTTCAGCTTGTTGATTGTGAGTACCGTGATGACGAGGTCCGCCGCGAACGCTGTATAGAAAATGACAATCAGGATCCACCCGACCGGCGCCGGGATCGCACGGATCGTAAACTCCCTCACAACCGGCTGCAGGATCCGGACAACGAAGCCGATGCCGATCCCCCAGATCACGCTGAACTTAAGACAGATATAGCCCTTGAAGTTGAAGGGTTCATCGCTGTAATCCCACCAGCGCATGTGAAAGAGCATGTCAAGGACCGCTCCTCCAATGAGCTCAATGAGAGTCGCTACCGCCATGCCGCCGAGGAGCAGGACAAGAAGGTTTGTATCCTCAATATGTCCGCTCGTCCCGGTCACATAGGTGCCGATGAGATTCGTCATGGAAAATACAGCCACCGCGCCGACCCCGTAGATCGGGCAGACCGGCCCGTTCAGAAAGCCCCGGTTCACGATCACGCCCACGCAGAGCGCGTGATAGAAGACCTCGACGATCCAGCCTCCGACCGAATAGATTGCAAAATACATAAGGATCTGATACCATGTCATTCCGAATATCATTGTTTCCTCCGGGAATATTTTTTATTTATTGTAGCACAAAACAATTTCCATACAAGAGACAGGTTCCTTCCTTTGTTGCAAACAATCCCCGGATACGCTATAATAATGCTTTACACCAAAGGAGGCGCGCATGATCGACGAGAAAGCTTATCGGGAAGCGCTTGATGAGTTGCTGCGGGATCCCGAACTTCAGAAAATGAAACAATACTATCAGCACGGCGGCAACACCTACGCCCACAGCGTCCAGGTTGCCGAGGCTGCCCTTAAACTTGCCCGGATCCTGCCCTTTCATGTGAAGGAGAAGGATCTCGCTCGCGGTGCCATGCTCCACGATTTCTACCTCTACGGGACGAACGACATGACGTTCACCGCCTACCAGCACGGCACACGCCATCCGCGGATCTCCTATGAAAATGCAAGCCGGCACTTCGATCTCACGGATACCGAGAAAGACATCATTTTATCCCACATGTGGCCGCTCACCTTCACAAGGCCGCCCCGCTGCCGGGAAAGCGTCGTCGTGACGCTCGCCGACAAGTACTGCGCGACCAGAGAGTACAGACAACACTTCACAAGACTCATAAAAAACAGGTTCTTCCACAGACAATAAGGAGGTTTTCATTTGACCTGGCACAGGCTCTTTTCATCGTCCATCATAAACCGGGGCTACAGCTATTTCCGCGACGGCCGCGTGACCATGCTCTTAAAGAGCGGCGACATCTACACAGGTCATGTCCGCGGATCTCACGGCAAAAGCTACGCCGTCACGGCGGTCATGAAAGACCCGGATCGTCCCCAGCTCTACTGCAGCTGCCCCTTTGCGGCCGGCGGTGCAAACCGCTGCAAGCACGAGGCGGCTCTTTTGTATGCGATCGACGCGCAGAAGCCTGCCGCAAAGCGTCCCGCGAGGAAGCCCGCAAAGAAAAAGCAGCCGGTCAACCCGTTTCTTGCGGAAGAAACTGCAGTTCCGGCGGACACCTCTCTGCCGGCTTACCGCGCCGACTACCACTATTTCGACCTCTCCCGCATCATGGCGGGCTACCAGTTTTCCGAGGAGCAGTGTGCGGAGGCCCGCGCCCTGATTTCTGACGGCCGCATGCGCTTAAACCGCGTCCGCGTCGACTACCCCGGTTACATCGCCGGCGACGACCAGGTCCTTATCGTCACGGGTTCCTATATCACGATCCGTACCAAACGGGAAAATGAAGTCCGCCTCACGCTCTCGGAAAGCCGCATCCTCGACAAATCCTGCTTTGTCAATACCTGCCGCGGCTACTACGGGGACGAGACCGACAACGACTACGAGTGGGACTGGAGCAAGAACCGCCTCTGCGTGCATGAGCTGGCCCTGCTTCTTCTCCTCGCAGAGTACCTCAAAACCAATCATGTCGGAGATGCGACGGACCGCAGCGCCATGAAGCTGCTCTCCCGCTTCCGCCGGATGCGCCCCGCCATGGGAGACGCGGAGGAGAAAATTTTAAGCACTAAAAAGATCTCCCTCGTTCCCCGCTTCCGCGACAACGTCCTCTCGCTCTCCGCCGATTTTCGGATCGGGACGGACAAGCTCTACATCGTAAAGGACTTAGGCGACCTCGTGAAAAAAGTCGACGCCGGGGAATCCCTGCCGCTCGGCAAGACCGGCAGCCTTGATTTTTCGACGCACACCTTCGACGAGTGCTCCCAGAAATACTACGACCTCATCAAGGCCTTCGTCTACGACCGCTCGAGAAGCGTCAATTACCGCGACTCCTCCTACGGGACCGGCCTTGAGAGCGTTCACGACAGCGAGATTCCCCTCTATGGGGAACGCCTGGACAAGATCTACGACCTCACGGTCGGACACACGGCCGGCCTCACCTCCTCCGTGAAGGACATGGGGGCCAAAGCAAACGTATTTGTGAAGGACCGCGATTTAACGCTCGACCTCACGATCACCGAAAATATCAAAAACGGCCGCTTTGAGGGCATCTGCCTGACCGGAACGCTTCCGTCCGTTTTCCGCGGAGTCTCCTCCGCCTATTTTATCGAGTACACAGCCACCGGGGCCCTGCTCTGCCGTATGAGCCAGGAGAACTTAAATGCGCTCCTGCCGCTCGCCGAGACCGGCAGCCGCGAGATCGACCTCAGGATCGGCCGCCGCAACCTCTCGGATTTTTATTACCATGTGCTCCCGGTCATCGAGAAATACGCCGAGATCACCGAGGCGGGCAGCGAGAAGATTGCCTCGTTCCTCCCTCCGGAGGTTCATTTTAAATTCTATCTCGATGCCGGCGACGAGGACATCACCTGCCGGGCGGAAGCTGCCTACGGGGAGGACTCTTATGTCCTTCAGAGCAACTTAAAGTCCCTTCATCTTGACTACGGCTGGCGCGACCGCGAGACCGAGCGGGATGCGGCCGCCTTCATCGAGACCCTCTTCCCGGAATACGACGAGAAGGAGGAGCTCTTCCGTTCCAAAAAGAGCGACGACGCGGTCTACGAGATCCTCGAAAACGGTGTCAGCCGCCTGCTCTCCCTCGGGGAGGTCCACTCGACCGACCGCTTCATGGCGCTTCGGATCCGCAAACAATGGAAGCTCTCCGTCGGCGTCTCCGTCAAGAGCTCGATCATGGAGGTGGACATCCTCTCGGAGGATATCTCTCCCGAGGAGCTTCTGGACATCCTGAAGGCCTACAAGGCAAAAAAGAAGTACCACCGCTTAAAAAACGGCGATTTTGTCGACCTCTCCGACGAGAACGTCGAGGTCCTGGAGATGCTCCTCGAAGCCGCCCACGTGAGCCCGAAGGAGTTTGTCCGCGGAAAAATGCAGATCCCCGCCTACCGCGCCCTCTACTTAAATAAGATGCTCGAAGAGCACGAGGACATCACCGCGCGGCGCGACAGCAATTTCCGCAGCCTCATCCGCGGCTTCAAGACCGCCCGTGACTCGGATTTCGAGGTTCCGGTCTCGCTTCGGCCGGTTCTCCGGCCTTATCAGGTCTACGGTTTCAAGTGGATGGAGACCGTGAAAAGCTTCGGGTTCGGCGGCATTTTAGCCGACGACATGGGCCTCGGCAAGACTCTGCAGATGATCGCGGTGCTGCTCGCGGCCAAAGAGGCCGGCGAGACCGGCATCTCCCTCATCGTCTGCCCGGCCTCGCTCGTCTACAACTGGTGTGAGGAGTTTGCCCGCTTTGCGCCTTCCATGCGGGCGTTTCCGCTCGTCGGCTCAAAGCCGGAGCGCCAGGCGCTTCTTGCGGACGCGTTCCGCGATGAGATTCCCGACGTCCTCGTCACCTCCTACGACCTCTTAAAGCGCGACATCGACAGCTACGAGGACTATACCTTCAACACGGTGGTCCTCGACGAGGCCCAGTACATCAAGAATCCGTCCTCGGCCGCCGCGAAATCGACCAAGATCGTGAAGAGCGCCCACCGCTTCGCCCTGACCGGCACCCCGATCGAGAACCGCCTCTCGGAGCTCTGGTCCATCTTCGACTTCCTGATGCCGGGCTTCCTCTACGACTACGAGACCTTCCGCCGGGAGCTCGAGGTTCCGATCACCTCCCGCGAGGACAGGGGAGCCGCCGAGCGCCTGAGGAAGATGGTCGCGCCGTTCATTTTGCGGAGACTGAAAGGTGACGTCCTGAAAGACCTCCCGGAGAAGCTCGAGGAGATCCGCTACGCGGCCTTCGAGGACCCGCAGAAGAAGCTCTACGACGCCCAGGTCGCCCACATGAAGGACATGCTGCGCACGGCCACCGACGCGGAGTTCTCAAGAAGCAAGATCCAGATCCTGGCCGAGCTCACACGTCTCCGCCAGGTCTGCTGCGATCCGTCCCTCTACGTCGAGAACTACCGGGGCGGCTCGGCCAAGCGCGAGGCGCTGAAGACCCTCGTCGAAAATGCCATCGACGGCGGCCACAAGATGCTCATCTTCTCCCAGTTTACCTCCATGCTCGAGCTGATTGCGCAGGATCTTCTGGACGCGGGCATCTCCTACTTCGTGATCACCGGCGCGACCCCCAAGGAGGAGCGCATGAAGCTCGTGAAGCGCTTCAACAACGACGATACCCCGGTCTTCCTCATCTCGCTCAAGGCCGGCGGCACGGGCCTGAACCTGGTCGGAGCGGACATCGTGATCCACTACGACCCCTGGTGGAACCTCGCGGTCCAGAACCAGGCGACCGACCGGGCCCACCGCATCGGCCAGACCAGGGTCGTCTCCGTCTTCAAGCTGATCGCCAAGGGCACGATCGAGGAGCGCATCGTGGAAATGCAGGAAACAAAAAAGGATCTCGCGGACGAGATCCTGAATTCCGAGAACGGAACGCTCGGCAAGATGACGAAGGAAGAGCTGCTGGCCCTCCTCACGTGACTCACCCCCGGCTCTTAAGAGCCGCATAGGCGGTGATGCCGGCAACGGTCTTCGCATCCTCCATCTTTCCGGAAAATATCAAATCAAGCAATTCACCCAGCGGGTGCGCCTCAAAGCGGATCTCCTCCGCGGCATCGAGGTGCTGCCCGCTTTTTTTGACGAGCTCCTCCGCAAGAAACACGATCGTCTCCTCATCGCACCAGGCAGGCGCGGACTTGACGCGGGTTAAGAAGGTCATTTTTCCCGCCTCATAGCCCGTCTCCTCGAGGAGTTCGCGGGCTGCGGCGGCTTGGGGGTCTTCATTTTCAAAATCCTTCGCACCCGCGGGCAGCTCCAGCATCTCCCGCTCGACCGAAGGACGGTACTGGCGGACCAGCAGGATCTGCCCGTCCGGGAGCACCGGCACGACCGCGGCGCCGCCGCCTTTTTTGTGGTGCACGAAGTCCCAGACGGCGGTGCTCCCGTCCTTTAAGACCATATCATCCTTGTAGAAGGCAAGGACCGCGCCCTCTGCGGCCAGGGTCCTGCCGGTTCGCTTTATCTTATAGTCCATTCTTTGCGCCTTTCACAAGCCGGCTGATGCGCTTGTAGAGGAGGAAGGTGATGAGGGAGACCAGAACGCCTTTCAAAAGGTTAAAGGGCGCGACCGCCAGCATCACGAATGTCAGGAGACTGTTGATGGCCGGATTGACCGCCGTCCCCATGGCGATGAGGGCGTCGATCGGCATCTCAAATGCATTTGCGTAGAACGGCAGCAGCACGAAGGCGTTGATGACGCATCCGAGGACGATCATGACGAGCGTGCCTGTGACGCACCCGATGAGCGCCCCCTTCCGGTTCTTCATCACCTTGTAGACGATGCCGGCCGGGACGACAAAGGCGCATCCGACCGCGAAGTTCGCGAGCTCGCCGACGCCTGCGGTCGAGGTGCCCTTGATGACGAACTTGAGCAGGATCTTCAGGCCCTCGATGACCGCGCCCGTGACCGGTCCGAAGCAGAAGGTGCCGATGAGCACCGGGACCTCCGAGAAGTCAAGCTTGTAGAAGATCGGCGCGAACGGGAGCGGGATCTCAAAGAACATGAGGACCGCGGCGATCGCGGCGAACATGCCCGAGAAGGCGATCAGCCGGGTCGTCTCGACAGAGTTTCTTGTGGTCTTTGCAGCGGTTGTTTCGGTTGACATAAGTACTCCTTTCTTTTGCCCCATCCGGAGCTTAAAACATGTGTTACAGGAGTTCCGTGACATGTCTGCACCCATCTGCAAAAAATAAAAACCCTGAACCTTTCGATTCAGGGCGTCAGACTGCAAATGTAAAATGCATCCTTCTCTCATCCAGACTGTACTGTCGGCTCCGGAGTCTCACCGGATCATGCGCGCAAAATGCGGCTCGCGGGCTATACCGCCGGTGGGGAGTTTCACCCCGCCCCGAAGAATTCCTGTTGTGAATATTTGTGGAGAAAGTCTATTTTTCTTCACAAAACTCATTATAAACGATTTTTTTAAGGAGTCAATACCAATTGTATCAGAATTTTTTCCCAAAAAACGTTCATAACTTCACGCAGGTATTTGTGTTTCTACACCAATTTGGTGTAGTAAATCTGCACGCCTCTTCTTCAGGGCTTCCGGCTTGTACGACATTGAACCTGCAGGCAATGAAAATCGACAATACCATAATTGATATTATAACGGTATACCGTTATAATAAAGGTAAAGGCAGGTGATATATAATGACGATCCAAGATATCCTCCAGGAAAAGAATATGTCCGTTTACCGTCTGGCTAAAACCAGCCAGATCCCTTATGCTACGGTGAATGATATATGTAACGGCAAAACACGGCTGGAAAAATGCAGTGCGGAGACAGTCTACCGCCTTGCTCATGCGCTGAATGTTTCCATGGAGGAGCTGCTGGCTCCCTGTTTTATCAAACGCAGCAGCTTTGAAAATTTCAAAAGCACCGTCTGCCACCGGGTCAAGGAATTGGGCGATATCAATTTCATTATTGATACGTTAGAGAGTCAGGACATCCGTACCTATTACAATCGGAAATGGTATCCTGAAAGCCTGTATCTCCTGGCCATGCTGGATTATCTCAGCCGGGAAAATGATGTGCCGATCTGCGATGATTATGACGACCTCCGTCGATGCAGGCTCGAAAAACCTGTTTATCCCGCTGGAATTCTTGCGCTTTCAGCGGCGGCGCAAAACGATGCCGCTATCAAGGAGGCAGCAAAAACAGCGATTCCGGAATTTATGCGATTCAACATTGTAGAGAACGAGGTAAGAAATGTCATTTGAGAATCGTGCATCCATCCTCGCAAGGCTGCGGGAGAAGCAAGATCCAAAAGATGAGGCCCCTCAGAACAAGCAATCGAGAAGTCTGGATGATCCGGGCAGATAATGTTCATCGTACAAGGTAATCCTCATGTAAATATACAGTCCGACATTTTGTAGACGAAGAAAACGGGAAGCCTTATAAATAAAGGCTTCCCGAGCTTTTTACATTATTCGTACTCTATGTTACCATCTATATCTTGTGTCTGTGCATTTCGGGAAACAGCATATTTGGTATGTTTTTTCCAGTAAATCCATCAAATCTTTGCTGTCTAAGATTAATTAGCGACAAAATATAGGCAGAACATCTCAATCAAATAACTAAGTAAGACTCCCTGGATTGCTTTTCCTCTTATACCTTCGGCAGT
>ODAJ012165562.1_pt1 | contig 31526 bp, 33 predicted proteins | sample 1539241 | NCBI WGS metagenome assembly ODAJ01 (sample SAMN02144231, study PRJEB22623) | gut metagenome | biome: sheep rumen | host: Ovis aries | place: New Zealand
CCAGCTTTCCGTCATATTACCCAAATTCTCCTTGACTTGCGTCAGCAAGCCTGCGTCGAATTTAGGCAATCTGACGAAAATCTGGACGGCACATCTGATGCACAGGGGTCGTGCGGTGTTGCCTTAATACCAGCAAAAGCGGTATATCCTCCTGCATCACTGCGGGAAGATATACCGCTTTTTTGTGCCTTGATCTCTGTGTCTAAGCCTTTCTCTGCCTTACCGCCTCATACATCATTATGGAGGCCGCGCAGCTTACATTGAAGGAAGAGGCATAGGATCTCTCGTCCATCGGGATCGTACAGAGCAGGTCGCAGTATTCCTTGAATGCTTTGTTGAGCCCCATTGTCTCGTTGCCGATCATCATCATGAACGGAGCTGTCAGGTCTGCCTGCCAGATAGCTGTTTCATTGTGAGCCGTCGTACCGATCACGGTAAATCCCGGATAGCGCTCTCTGAGGCTGTCGATATAGGCGTAAAGCTCATTGTTGTCGCTTACCCTGACAACATCCATATTGAAGAAGGAGCCCATCCCGGATACGACTACATCCGGGTCATAAAGGTCTACCGAATGGCCTGTGATTATGAGCAGATCCGCTCCGAGAGCATCACAGGAACGTATCATCGTCCCGAGATTGCCCTTGTTTGAAGGCCTGTCGAACAGCACTATAAAAGGCCTCCCGGAGAGCTTCACATCCTCCAGCCTGTCCTCGCGCATCTCGATGACCGCCATCAGCTCAGAGGTGTCCTCCTTGCCGCTGAGCTCAGCCATCAGCTCATGAGCAAGGCAGAAATTCTCGTCTGTCCTGACCGAAGCGATCATATCCTTCGCCCAATCGGAGAGGTCTTCGCGGTCATAGAGGAAAGAATGTATCTTCCAGCCGTTTTTGACAGCTTCGTTAAGGCTCCTGACTCCCTCTACAAGGAACTCATTATACTTATATCTCTTGTTGCGGTTGGTCTTCAGGACCTGGAATTTCTGATATGTGCTGTTTTTTGAAAAGACTCTGATCTCTTTCATTTTCTCTGCTCCCTGCTATGGTTTTATGTTTCCGATGCCGCCCAGATTTTCGCCTATACTGTGATACATCCCCGAATAGATCACCGGGTCGAAGCCGGTGAGATCGACACTGAAGCTGTCCGGGATGTCTATTGTCTCACCTGTCTGGATATTGACTGTCCTGCAAAAGAAAGTAGTCGAGCTGCCGGTCTCCACCGAATCGCTGACCCTGCACTCATATACCCAGGGGCTGTCGTCAAGAGTCGGCACATCTGCTTTCTCTCCTCTGCCGACGCCGTATCCCAGCATATCCTTGCAGCCGTCCTTAGCGGAGCATCTGCCGAGATGATCCATAAGAGGCAGCATCTCCCGGCTGACCAGATTGACACTGAGCAGCCCGTCCCGGAGGACATTCTGCTTTGTGGCCTTCGTGCCGAACATACTGACGACCAGCAGATAATCATCTCCCTCCCGGCAGGTCACGCTGACCCAGGTTATGGGAGCGAAGTTATATGTTCCGTCCTCATTGTTGGTGCCGATAATAAAGGCGGGCTGAACGCAAAGACTCAGGCCTGTGCCCCGGGATATTCGTTTCATAAGTATTCTCCTTATTTGTAATTGACCTTGCCGCTGCCCTTTTCGCCCAGATGGGATATATCGCCGTAGCCGTGAAGGCGGAAATTGACCTTATCCTCAAAGCGGTCGTCGGTGCAGAGGGTGGCGATGGCAGTAGGCTCGGCGGAAAAGCCGTTGAGGGCAAGCATCGGAGAGATACCCAGCAGATGCGCGATAACGACACAGGTCGCTCCGAAATGGCAGAAGAGAGCCAGAGTCTTGTCTGTGTCGCCCTCCTTGCGGTAGACACCGCCCTCCCTGATAAGGCCATACTGAGCCAGCAGCTTATCGACTCCTGCTCCGACAACCTGCCCCCGCTCATACATATCCGAGCCCACCAGCTCCGGGGCATCCTTATAACCTTTTCTGTCGAAGAGGGCTTCATGTTCTGTCCAAATTTCTGGACGAATATCCCAAGTTGCCAGCCTGCTCCCGTCTGTCGGGTCGGTTATCATGACATCGAACTCATGGAGCCAATCCAGCACCTCGAACTGTCGGCCTGCCAGCTCGCAGTAAAACCCGGCAGTCTCTCTGGCTCTGCCCATAGGCGAAGAATAGACCGCGTCGATCTTCTCCGCCATAAGCGCCGCAGCCAGCTTTACGGCCTCTTCTCTTCCACGCTCTGTAAGGCAGTCGTGTTCGTAATCCGGGGAGCCATGGCGTATCAAAAGCAGCTTCATTTTGTTTCCTCCTCTTCTGGTCTCATTATCTCGATGACAGGCCCTTCGGCTCCGTCATATATCCTTCCGGTCAGGGGCTCGGTGTTCATCCATGCCAGAGCCTCGGAATCGGTCACGATACTTGGGAAAGTCCTCTCCTCACCGATAACGGCGTTGTTCTCGATGAAGATGCGGCATTGCTGCCCTGTGAAGTCGGTCCCCTCAAGCATATATCTGGCGCTGAGCGTAGCTATCTCCCGGCCGTAATGCTGGGTATCGACCCCTCCGGGGAGAATTATCCCTGCAAAGAGCCCGCCCTCGCAGATCCCGTCAAAAAACACCATCCCGACGGCCTTATCGGATGACTTGACGATCTCGCTCCCGGTAATGCGGATCTTGAGTATCAGCTTATCCACCGTCCTGCCTCCTGTCACAAATATCTTTTGTATATTATAACAGAATACGGCAAAGCTGTCAATCAAAAACGCACAGTCCTCGCGAAGGGGGCTGTGCGTTTTTAAAGTCAGTGGAGGATATCTCCGACCTCCTCGACGATATCACCGAGAGCGCGGAGGGCTTTTCCGGCATTCTTTTTGAGATCGCGCTTTGCTCTGGAGGTCGCATTGGAGACCGCAAACGCGATAGCTCCGGCTGTCAGCCCGACGGATATCCCTTTGGCCAATGACGAAATGCTCATTCTGCTCACCACCTTTGGGGATAGTATCCCCGGAGAGGGCGGAAAAATACGGAACAGAGCGAGCTTGTTTTTGTCATTTATTTTTCTTTTTACTGCACTTTAACTAATGCTGCTGTCACTTTGTTGTGTATTTATACAAAAATGCTCAAAGTATGCTGCCAGCATACCACAAACTGCACAAAAGATGATATAATTAAGCCACGGTAACAAAAAGCCGTAAGTATTATAAGGAGGGAAAAACTATGAAAAAAGTGTTTAGTGTTGTAGCTGCGTTGACGATGTGTGTATTTCTTGCAGCTTGTGACAATAACACAGCATCAACAACAAATAATGCTGCCGCAACAGCTGCAAAACCAGCAGAAATTGCATCAAAGGCAGATACCGGAAACAGTTCCAAAAGCGGAGGAGGTTACAAATCCAATTCAAATTCCTATTCAGGAGGCTCTGACAGTCTTGGTTCAGGCGAGTACTGGTGCATGGGCAAGAACGACACCTGCAAGAACAAAACCTATAGTGCATCTGACCTGTACTGCTATTCCTGCGACCCCGATAACAACAACATTGAAGGAGACCAGCGCAGCAGCAAAAGCTACGGCAGCGGCGGAAAGGTAATTGACAACAATTATGACGGTGATGTTGACGAGGATGACTGGGAGAAAGCGTGGGGAGATTATCTGGACGACAAATATGATGAATACGGATTCTGAAAAGAATCCTGTATATAATCCGAAAAGGACAGTATCAAACCATTTATAAAGGAGGATAAAAAAATGGGTTATGCACCAAATTCATGTCCGATGTGCGGAGAGTATTTAAAATGGAAAAAAGTCGATAAAGCCAAAAAAGGTTTTAGTGTGGGCAAAGCAGCCGCAGGTGGATTATTACTTGGACCAATAGGACTTCTTGGAGGTGGGCTCGGTAAATCGTACGTTACCTATTGCTGTGGAAATTGTGGATTTGAACATGACTATAATGCATGATCAGTTAATATCAAATAATAAATATGGAGGTTTTTTATCATGAACAAAAAAGTAATATCTGCAATCCTTGCTTCTATTATGGCATTATTATTGATGTGTAGTTGTGACGGCGGAAGCTCTGGCAGTACCAAAACTAAAAGCGATAATAACAACGGATATAAAAGCTTCATGAATGACGTTGATAAAGCAGGGGACGGAAATGGCAAAGCATCCTGGGATGATTGGAATAATTACGCTGATAAAAACGGATATAACAGAGCCTATTGATCTTTATACAAACTAATGCTACCCGCCGCCCCGCCCGGGCGGCGTTCATTGGAAACCGGAAATCGAGAAGATAACGAGAAAATGAGAGGATGTTAATTGGAACATAACTTCTGACAAACACAATGACCACATAAAGATTATTGTTAAAAGGAAATAGTAATTCAAAATAAAAAAGGGGATGAAAAACCATGAAAAAAAAGTTGTTGTTTTGTGCGGTAATATCAATGTTCCTACTTACGGGTTGTACCAAAGACGAAATTGACAAAGCGACTCTATTCATTCAAGCAGGCCTTGAACTAGCTATAATCATTTGTATTGTTTTGACCTCATCCAGACTATTATCTATTTTAAGAGAATTGCAAGATCTTCGTTATGACCTCACAAAAAAACAAAAATCACAAAACGGTCCAGTTGTTCCGGGGGCTTGGCAATGTCCATACTGCAAAGCATGGAACACCCAGTCAAAAGACACCTGCTTCAACTGCGGCAGGAAAACCTTAAACAAATAACGTTACTGCGCAAAAAACGCCGCCCCATCCGGGACGGCGTTCGTTCGTTTTTGAGTTGCAAATCAAGCGGTCAGCTTAGCCGAGCTCAGCGAAGTACTTGATAGTTCTTACCATCTGGCTGGTGTAGCTGTTCTCGTTGTCGTACCAGGAAACTACCTGAACCTCATAGAGGTCATCAGAGATCTTGGATACCATTGTCTGAGTAGCATCGAACAGCGAGCCGTATCTCATACCGATAACGTCGGAAGAAACGATAGGATCCTCGTTGTAGCCGTAGCTCTCGGAAGCAGCAGCCTTCATAGCAGCGTTGATGCCTTCCTTGGTAACATCATTGCCCTTAACAACAGCGGTAAGGATAGTGGTGGAACCGGTCGGAACAGGAACTCTCTGAGCAGAGCCGATGAGCTTGCCGTTGAGCTCAGGGATAACAAGGCCGATAGCCTTTGCAGCACCTGTGCTGTTAGGAACGATGTTTGCAGCGCCTGCACGGGCCCTTCTCATATCGCCCTTTCTGTGAGGACCGTCAAGGATCATCTGGTCGCCGGTATAAGCATGGATAGTGCTCATGATACCGCTCTGGATAGGAGCGTAGTCATTCAGAGCCTTAGCCATAGGAGCGAGGCAGTTGGTTGTGCAGGATGCAGCAGAAATGATGGTGTCATCCTTAGTAAGGGTCTTCTCGTTTACGCTGTAAACGATAGTGGGCAGATCGTTGCCTGCGGGAGCAGAGATAACGACCTTCTTAGCGCCGGCGTCGATATGAGCCTGGCTCTTAGCCTTTGAGCAGTAGAAGCCTGTGCACTCGAGAACAACGTCAACACCCAGCTCGCCCCAAGGACAATTAACAGCATCCTTCTCAGCATAGATCTTCAGAGTCTTGCCGTCAACGGTGATAGTGTTGGCATCGTCGTCAGCCTCAACAGTGTGAAGGTTCTCGCCGATAACACCGCAGTAACCCTTCTGAGCAGTGTCGTACTTGAGCAGATTAGCGAGCATAGAGGGCTTGGTCAGATCGTTGATAGCAACTACCTCATAACCCTCAGCGTCGAACATCTGTCTGAAAGCCAGACGGCCGATACGACCGAAACCGTTGATCGCAACTTTTACATTAGCCATTGTAGTGTACCTCCTAATATTTTTATGCTTTTATTATACTACATTTACCGCAATTTTGCAAGCCCTTTTCATATAATATCGGGAGTTTTTTTCACTTTTTTTGACTTTCCCGCAGAGTGCGGAGCTTCGGGCTTTGAGAGGTTTTTTCGGAGATCGGCGCTTGACAATTATGAACGAATGATGTATAATATATAAAATGAGTGCACATAAGCTGCGCCCTATTGCCCTGAACAGAGGTGAGGATAATAAACATACTAGAAAGCGCGATAGCTGTCTGCGAAAACAGTGAAACGCCCTCTGCGGTATATGACAAAGAGCTGATCGCCGTCTGGAAAAACAGCGGCCTGCTGCCGGATGCCCTGACAGCCGGAGATTTCGAGCCGGATATGGGGCGGGATACCCTTCTTCCGCCGGAAAAGGAGACTGTCCTGCGGCATAGATCCGGCTCCGCCGCACAACTGACCCCTCTTGCCGAAAACGGCGAAGTAAAAGGATTGCTGGTGCGCCTGCAAAGCATCGAGCGCATCGAAGAGCTGGTCAGCCGCTCCGAAAAGCTGACCGAACAGCAGCTCATACTCAGCAATATCCGCGCCGAGCTCTCAAAGATCGCCAGAACTCTGGAGGAGCTGCCCGATGACCCGGAGGGAGCTTCCTACAGTATCAGGCTCAGTATGCTGAGAGCTTTTGCATCGACGGTAAACAGCGCCGAATCATCCCGTATCTTCGGAGGGATGATGGAGCCCTCATATATGGATGTCAGCGTTCTCATCCTCAGCACGCTCAGAGAGGCCGAGCCTATCCTGGAAGCTAACGGCATAAAGCTGATCTCCAGGATCGCTCCCGGGATCAGCATCACCACCAGCTACCGCCAGTTGGAAGCGATACTCTTAAACCTTATCCTGAACGGATGTATGTATAACGATTCAGATAAAAAGGAAGTTTTTGTCTCCCTCAAGGACGAGGGCGATCTCTCCCTGCTGACCGTTTCGGATAACGGCACCTCAGCCGATATCGAGCATATCGAGAAAATGTCCCGCTATGCAGAGCGCCGGCTCAGCCGCAGCGGAGGCGAATCTGTGGCTTTGGCAATGACACGCCGCTTCTGCGAGATCTTCGGCGCCGGGCTTTCCTTCGAGCGCTCAGAGACAGGCGGCCTGACGGTAACTCTCCGTTTTCCGAAAGAAGCGCAGCAGATGGAGATGGATTTCAGCAACGCAGGGATCCCGAAACTCAGCTCGGATTTTGACCGGATCAGCATAATCTTTTCAAAGGGGCTGAAAAAGCTGCCTCCGCACCCGGGCATACGGTAATACAAGAATGACAAAAAGGGCTGCTCCGCAGCGCTGCAAAAATGCTGAAATGGGTATTCCCCTGTTTGAGGGGAATACCCATTTTTCGCTGAAGACTGTTCGTGCAGCCTCTATTCGTTTTATTTCCAGAACTCGGTATCGACATAATCAGATTTCTGCTGGATCTGGTCTAAAAATCTGCTCTTGCCCAGCTCCTCGCAGAGAGTATCGGTATCGGAGAAGAGATCTGTCCCCAGGCCGAGACGTCCTCCCTTTATCTCGCAGCCCAGCGCCGAGAGCGTCGTGGGGAACATATCCAGAGCGCTGAAAACACGGTTCTTCGGGCGGATCGGAGTCTTTGGGCTGTTGATGAAGCAATTGTAGGGCGAGCGCTGATAGTCCTCCTCCTCGAATTCGATGCCCGGCGAGAGATGCTCCGCGATATGGTCTCCGGTCAGGATGATGACAGTATCCTCATAGAAAGGCTGCTGCTTTACCCATTCGACAAAATCCCCTACCTGTTTGGAAGTGCAGTGAACGGCGGTAGCAAAGCTGCCCCCGACAGTCCTGTCACAGAGCGGGCAGATATAGCCCTCCTCATAGCTGTGGGTATCCATCGTATACATCGTAACGGCAAACGGTCTGCCCTTTGCGGCGATCTCGGTTATCAGCTTTTTGGAGAATTCAAACACCTTTCTGTCTTCAAATCCCCACATCTGGAAATAATCCTCCGGGATATACCCTTGCTTTCTGGCTTCCTTGAGATCGAAGATATGGCTGTCCTCATACCGCCCGACATAGCTGCTGTATCCGGCAAAATCCGCATCTGAGCCCTGGATGAAGAGCTGCTCGTAGCCGTTGTCATGGAGGACATCCTCCAGCCGGCGCATAGAGGGCAGGAAGGATTCAAGCTCTCCCATAGTATTACGCATCTTGCCCAGAGGGGTCATCAGCAGAGTCCCGGAGGTCTGGGCGACAGTTGCGCCCATAGTATAGGCTATGCTGGGTGCCAGAGCGGTAGAGCCGCCCATGAGGTCATTGTGTGAAAAGTTCACGTTCTCCTGTGCCAGCTTTGTCAGCTCAGGCATAAGATCCTTGCCCTGCAAGCCGCCGTTCTCCGGAGTCGAATAGGAGTTTTCAAAGGATTCAAGATATATGTATATGAGGTTCTTTTTCTTCTCCGGGAAGATGACAGTCTCGGCTGTTGGCTTAACATAATACTCCTCATAGATCTGAGACTTGCGTATAAGATGCCAGAGATAAGAAAAGCTGTGAGTCTCTGCTGCCAGCATGGTAAAGGCAAAGATCGGGACGAATATCACTGTCGCCTTGCTGACACCTCCGGAGCGCAGCGACTTCTCAGCCGACCTGTCCGGGCTTCTGAAGCTGATGCTCTCAGAGCGTGCGAGCCTTACAAGGCGGATGCTCAGCGCAGCGGCCAGAATAATGACAGCCCCGGCGTAGATATAGATCTTTCTGGCGATCTCCGGGCTGTAGCCGTCGTTTGCGAAGCGGACGGTAAAGATTATGGCCTCGGCATCCATGCTTGGAAAATGGATATGCAGAAACAGCGTTGCAAAGATCATCAGAGAGGAAAGCGCCATCAGCAGCGAACAGGCTGCCAGAGCGATCTTTCTGCCCCCGGATATGCTCTTGCTGTCTTTAGTACGGAAGAACGGGTGCAGGGATGACATTGCTGTATAATATGCCCAGCCCAGCTTCTTTCCCGCAGTCAGCTTTTTCATAAAGAGCTTATGCAGCCCGAGGAAAAGCCCGCAGGCAGCGGGAGGTATCAGCCATATAGCCGGCCAGAGCAGCGCCCAGCGGAACGTCCCCCAGACAGTCTTTCTGATATACAGGACGCTCATGGAATATCCCAGCCCGGCAAACACGACTATCCCCAGCAGCCTGTAAAACCAGAACGGGGAGCGCAGCGGCGAGACTGAGGGCGCATAGAAGAGAAAGGTGCTCAGGAAAGGTACGGCAAGATAGAATATCCATTCCGGGACATTCAGCCTGAAAAAATATGACATAAGCCCCATTATCCGCAGCGAGATCGCCGCCGAAACGATAGCTGCAAATATCTTCTGCGAGCGCGGCGAAGCGCCGAAGCAGGCGATGTATTTTTTTATCAGCCCTTTGATACGTCCCATTTTATTATCCTGACTCCTCGTAAAGCGGGGGTTTCCCGCAGTTTTATCCGGCAGCCTTAGCTTAGGCGCCGGGTGCGGTGTCCCGCGTTATTTCTTCTTTTTGTCCGACCCGTCTCCGAAACGGTAGAAATCGCCGTCGATGCGGTTATCGTCAAGATAGCCCTCCGGGTAATAGAATCCCGGCTCATTTTTCAGCGCAGGATCGATATAGCATATCCCGGAATTGACATCGCAGTAAAACCTGAGTTCCCAGCCCTCCAGAGATATTCTCAATATCCCGGCCTTATTGAGCTTTTCCAGCTCATCGGCGATCGGTTCGTCTTTCAGCCTCTCGGCCAGAGTCTCGATAGAAGTAACATCTCTGGTCTTTTGGCCGTTTGGGTCAAGCTCGTCGGAGCTTGTCGGGGTATAGGCGGAGGGGCCTCCCTTTTTGAAATATTCCGCGCAGGCATCAAAGGCAGCGCGGTCATTTTCCAGCAGAGACTTGATATGGCTGTCGGAATGTTTCCAGATCTCGACTCCGAGCCCGATGGCAAAGGCCAGCACTATCGCCCCGATAATGATGACGCTGAGCTTGGGCCTTCTTCGCTTCTTCGGGGCTTCGGCTGTAAGCTCTTCGTTCATTTGCGGTAAGCCTCCAATCTGTATATCGGCAGCCCCTGCTCCGCAAAGCGCTGCTCGTATTCGGTAACGATATTGTCCTCCGGATCGTCGGCGTGCAGGTCGAGGGATACATTCTTTATCGTCCAGCCCGACTCGGAGAACTGCTCTATCGAAAACTCAAAGAACTTGCGGTTGTCTGTCTTCTGATGTATCTCAGCTCCCGGCTTCATCAGCTTTTCGTATATCGACAGGAAGCGCGGATGGGTCAGACGGTGGGAGGCATAGGATTTCTTCGGGAAGGGGCAGCTAAAATTCAGATACACCCTCTCAACGCTGTTCTTCGGGATAAAACATTCCAGATATTCCGCTCCGCCTCTCAGGAACTTAACGTTTTTTATACCAAGAGCCTGAGCTTTCTCGGCAGCTCCGACAATGACATTACTGGATTTCTCGACCGCAAGAAAGTCTGTATCCGGCCTGCGCTGCGCCAGCTCGCAGATGAACTGTCCCTTTCCGCAGCCGACCTCCAGTTCCACCGGGGCGCTCCTTCCGAAGAGCTCCGCCAGGTCAAAAATACCGGCCTCATCCTTGACAGAGAAGTTCCTGTCCTCCCTGTCCATATAGATTATGTAATCTCCGCAGGCTGCAAGCCGCTCTTCCAAATTCTTTTTTCTTCTCATCCGCATGGCAGATACTCCTTATCTTCCGAAAAAACGTTTCTTTTTGACAGGCTTCAGCGCATCGGGATTATGCTCGAACCAATCCTTGTCTGAGGTGCATGGCTTCCATTCGACAGCCAGCCCGGAGAGGGGGTCTTCAATGGGATATACCGTCAGCATAACTTCCCCCTGCTGCTCCTCCTTGTAGGAGGGAGTTACTCTGAAGGAGAAAGCCGAGGATATATCCGAAAGGAACATATCGCTGTCTGCCTTTCTGCCTGTCGGCTGATAGTCCTCCAGCGTCACTTCCGTGAACTTTGCCTGATATATATGCTTGCCGTCGCTCTTTACGATACGCGCCAGCTTTTTGGCAGTTGACCTGGCTCTGCCGTTCTGAGTATATCTCAGCTCAATGCTGCCGAAGGAGAGCCTGCCGTTCTCCACGGGCTCTCCCGAGAAGGAGACTACTATCCCCTTATTTGAGGCATCGCCTATGCTGACCGCCGAAAATGAGAAAGGCAGCCCGTCGATCAATACCTTCCCGCAGGAATTGATTTTTACCTTTGCTCCGCGCTTTTTCATCTGCTCGATCTGCTTCCTGGCGGCAGCGAGCCTGTTGAGTTTCATTCTTATCCCTCCCGAGAAGATATCTCAGAGCCTGACTTCTGTTCCGCCGAAAGGCCTTACCGAGAGCACATAGCAGCTTCCCTGCCCGAAAACGCTCTCCATAGTGCTGCGGAACTTTTCCAGCTTCCCTTCCGGGACAAATGCCTGTATCGTCCCGGCGAAGCCGCCGCCGTGAACACGGTAAGCGCCCTCGTCTCCCAGAACATCCGCCGCCAGATACAGAGCCAGCGAGAGCCCCTGCTCCGCAGGCTTGCTTGCGGCAAACACATTCTGCAAATACATATATGACGATCTACCCGAACTTCTGACCTCGGCCAGGAAATCCTCAAAACGGCCGTTTTTCAGAGCCTCGCTCTCTTTTACGACTCTTTCGTTCTCATCCGCGAAATGCAGCGCCCGAAGAACTGCTCTGTCGCCGCAGCTCTTTCTCAGCTCCGGGATGTTTGCGACGATATCCTCTTTGCTTATCCCTTCCAGAACTTCCCTTCCGAAGAACCTTGCCGCTGCCTTCATCTCGGCCGGGATAGCGGCATATTCCGGGGTAAGGTCTGCATGGCTGCCCTTTGTGTCAACGATACACAAGGAATGGCCGGCAGCGGAAAGATCCAGGGCGATCTCCTCTATGACAGGCTTTGCAGGGTCGGCAAAATCAATGGTTATAAAGCCGCCTACCGATGAAGCCATCTGATCCATTAGCCCGGAGGGTTTGCCGAAATACACGTTCTCGGCATACTGGGAGAGCTTGGCAATCTCGACAGCCGAAACACTGCCCTCGTTGTAGAGCCCGTTCAGGATATTCCCGATAAGCACCTCAAAGGCGGCCGAAGAGGAAAGCCCCGAGCCCTTGAGCACATTGGAGGTGGTGTAGGCCCTGAAGCCTCCGATCCTATGGCCGTTTTCGGAAAAGCCCGCCGCGACTCCGCGTATCAGCGCAGCCGAGCTGCCCTCCTCGTCCTTATGTACGGAGAGATCGGAGATATCGACTCTGTCAGCGGGAAAGCCCTCGGAATGGACTTCGATGATGCCGTCGTCTGTAGGGATGACAGCGGCGATAACATCCAGAGAAACTCCCGCAGCCATTACTCTGCCGTGATTATGGTCGGTATGGTTCCCGCCGACCTCAGTGCGCCCCGGAGCGGAGAAAAACCTCCCGGCCTTTGTTGAAAATCTTTTCTCGAACTCGGCAGCGGCAGCCGCATAGCGCTGCTTCTGCATTTCAAGTGCATCCTTTGTATAGATCTCGTCAAGTGTATGAACAGCCATTTTTTGACCTCCTGTTATTTTTTCCAGGGGCGGCCCCCATCGAGCCAGCCCATCTTTTTCCAATATTGTCTGTCGTTCAGTGTAAGTATTTTTGCCTTATGCAGCCTTCTCAAGAAAAAGAAAACTCCTCTGGTTTTAAGCCCGGGCTTGACCCTGCCGCAGTTTTTCCTTATCTTCCGGGCGATAGCTCCCAGAGCCTTGTCGGCCTCGGCCTTTTTGCTATTGCTGACCGACTCCCAGTTCATAGCTGCGACAACGCTGCTGAAACTGTATATCTTCCCGACTCCCCACCAGAAAAGACTGTCGTAGATATCCTTGTTGGCAGTCTTTGTCCCGGAGCCTGCCGCAGTTGAGATACACACAGCCTGCTTAACGAACATAGAAGGCTCGGGGCGGTGTAACATCCATCGGTATGCATAATGATCCAGCAGGGTCTTCATCGCTCCGGTAACATGAAAAACATATACCGGGCTGGCGAAGATAAGGACATCCGCGCTGTCGATAGCTTCGGTTATGGGCCGGAGCCTCTCATAATGCGGGCAGCTCTTTTCGCTTTTCATAATGCAGCCGGTGCAGCCGACACAGTATTCCGAAAGATCTCTCGGCAGGAAGAACTCCTTTACCTCGCCGCCCAGCTTTCCGGCGAGCATCCTAGCCATATTATAGGTCGAGCCCTTGTGGCTCTGGCCGTGTATGATCGTTATCTTCATATGACTCCTTCCTGTTTTCCGCCCTGACAAAGGCAGTAGCTCCCAACATACAGGCCGCAGCCGTCCCGCCGGAAGATACGAAGGGCAGAGGGACTCCGATGACCGGTGCGAGCCCCAGTGTCATAGCGATATTCAGAAATGCATGGCTGAAAATAAGCGCTGCTGTCCCCGAAGACATGAGCGACCCTGCGCCAAGAGACCTGTGCGAAACGGTAACAGCCCGTAATACAGCCGCAAAAAGCAATATGATAATAACAGCACACAGGAGAAAGCCGCCTGTCTGCGCAGCATAGGAGAAGATCATATCGTTCTGCGCCTGCGAAACATATACCAGATCGCGCTGGCGGAAGAAAAGCCCACTGCCCAGCCAGCCTCCTCCAGCTATGGCTCTGCGGGAACAGAGCTGCTGAAAGCCCGCTCCGAGAGGGTCCAGCGAGGGCTGCGCTATAAGGGCGAGCCTCTGCTTATGATGCTCTGCCAGCAAGAACCTCCAGGCTGCCCATCCCGCCGCCGGGATCATTACCGCTGCAGCCAGCCGCCATTTCATGCTTATCCCCGCAGAGACCAGCATCCAGCCCGCCACAATGATAAAGATCAGAGCTGTCCCCTGATCGCCCTGCGCCCAGCAGAGGGCTGCCGGGAAAGCCGAGTGCAGCAGCAGGAGGCCCAGCGCTCCGGGGCTGTTGAGCTTCTCTCCGCAGCGGTCAAGATGGGCTGCGAAACTGATGATGAAGCAGAGCTTCAGTATCTCCGAAGGCTGTATCGTGGTGCCGCCCAGCTCCAGCCAGGCGCGGTCGTCCGAGCCTGCGGGGGAAACTCCGAGAGGGGAAAAGGTCAGCGCGGTCAGCAGCGCTCCGCCGGCAAATATGAAAGGCGCTGCCTTAACAGCTCTCCGGCTCCCGAAGAGGATCAGAGCCTCCCGAAAACTAAGCCCGGCTGCGACAGCCGCAGCCTGCCTTTTGAGGAGCCCGTCGGTGCTTCCGGAGGTCAGCTCCTGAGCAGCGCCGATATATTCCATTGATGCCGCCAGCAGCAGCCCGACTCCGCAGAGTGAGAGCGCCAGCAAAAGCATCGGCAGATCTGCACGTTCCATTTTATTATACAATAATATCATCCCCAATGCAAGTGCTAAATTGTTAAGACGCATCTACTGCCCGGATTAGTTTTCCCCGCGAAGGCAAAAAAATGCCCGGAGCGAAGGCTTCGGGCAAAGTTTTGTGACACAGTTTTTTCTCTATCTTTATTATGGAGTGAAGGTGTAAGCGTTTTATTGTCTCCCGCTGTTATTCCTTGGCAGCGCTGTCAAGGTCGATAGCCAGCAGCGGGTCTGTTGTCGAAGACACTCTGGGCAGAGCGCCGTCCCACTTCTCAAGCAGGCGGTATTTCAGCAGTGTATCCGAAAGGGACTCAGCCAGGACCTTATTTGCCTCGGCCTGAGCATCGGCCTTCATTTTGGTGGCCTCAGCGTCGGCAGTCGCGGCTTTGATCTTCTTCTGAGCCTCTGCATCTGCGATGACGAGCTGCTCCTTCTGCTCGGTCTCGGTCTTTAAGAGGTTCTGCTCAGCGACCTGCTTCTGCTCTATAGCGCTGTTGAACTCAGCCGAGAAATCGAAGTTTACGATATTGAACTTCTCGATCTGCAGACCGTAGTCGGAGACCTTGGCTTCCAGCTGCTCCTTGATCTCCTGGCCTACCTGATTCCTCTTGGTTATGAGCTCCTCAGCAGTATACTGAGCGCTGATAGCCTTCATCGACTCCTGAACGGCGGGCATAAGGATGACCTGCTGATAATCATGGCCGATGTTCTTGTAGATCGAAGCCGAAGCCTCGGAGCGGACGCGGAAGTTTACCGCGATCTTGGAATTTACTGTCTGTAGGTCTTTTGAAACTGCGCTGGCATCGGTCTCATATACCTGGATCTTATTGGAAACTATCTCCATGCTTTGGGCGAAGGGGACTTTGAGGTGGAAGCCCTCTGAATATGTCCCCTCGGAGACCTTTCCGAAGGTAGTGATAACTCCTGTTGAGCCTGCGGGGACTATCGCCACTGCTGACGAAAACAGTATGATGATAAGTATCACGCCTATGATTATCCCGACGATCAGCCCTGTTTTGGACGGAGCGCCTTTCTTTACATCAACAAATCCGTTGTTTCTCTCATTCATTTTTCATTTCTCCCTTCCCTGCGGAGCTCTTTCAGCCCGCGCAGGAACATAACAGTTAACAGCAGAGCAGTCATAGCTACTGCTATCATACCCAGAGGTATGTGACGCATCACAGCGCTTGTAAAGGAAACGGTGCAGAGTACGATGTTGAACATCCACGCTGCTGCAAGCGCCAGATATTTCAGCCAATGCGGCACATTCCTGACTCCTGAGGGTTTTCTTATGAGCGACATTCCCTGCACCCCCCTCTTCAATCATAGATCTCATCAGGCGGGGTGATGACCGGCTTGCCGTCCCGGTCGAGCAAGGGTGTCATACCGCCCGAATACCCTGCAAAATGATAGATGTAGTTTACTCCGGTCTTTAGATCTACCCAGATCTCTGTTCCTGTCAGAGCCCCCTGGGAGTAGATCTTTACAAATCTCTTGTTTCCCATAGTTATCTCCCCTGTTTTGTCTTACACGTTTTCTTTCTCTTTGTTCTCTTTGTTTTCTTTTGCTATCTTTACCGACGAGCGCACAGCATACACTATCATCACAGTCATCATCAGCAGCGCAGCGATCATGAACCAGCGCTGCGAGAACAGTATGAACAATCCATCCAGCACTGTCATCCCGGAGATCATCAGGAATATCCTGCCCGACTGCTTGTAGTACGGGGTGAAATCCTTTGTCTCCCGCTCCTCTTTTGATGCGTAGATGTAAGCGTTGTTGAAGCAATAGCCCTTACAGGCGAGCTGCCTTATCCCGAACAGCGCTGTGAACGCTGCCGCAGCAGCAAAAAGCAATGCAATAACGATCTCAGCGATATCCAAGGTAAAGCCCTCCTTTCAGCACTCATACTCCAGCTCTGCAAATTCCGCCTCTGCCATTCTTCGGTAATAGGAAGCCCGGTATCCGAGGATCATGATGAGCAGGACTCTCTTTAGCCTTATCCTGTTCTCACCCTCAAAGGCCTTATCGAGCCTTTTCTCGATCTCTTCCTCGATCTCCTCCCTGCTGTGCAGATCTCCCTTTGTCATTTCCGTAAGGAGCTGGCACATCAGATTGTAGAGCTCGGTATCGTGCATTATATCGTCGCTGGTGTCATCGACCTGTCCGTTGATATACTGCATGAGCCTTGCGATATCCTCGAGCCTTATTGTCCCGCGCAGGATATTTATCAGCATTATCCTGACTACCTGTCTCTCGCCGTATTTCTTTCCGACTGTCGGCACGACCCAGCCTCTCTTGATCCAGTTCTGGATAGTCGAGCCTTCGAGCCCTGTAAGAGTCGAGAGCTGCGAAAGGGTCAGGCCTCCTGTCGCGTCAAGTATCGGCGCGATGACCGAAAAGGCATTGGATGCACCTCTTTCATCGAAATCCAGCGCTGTCCCGGGGAGCTTGTCAAGCATCATAACGATCCCTCCATTCGGTTTTTTGGGGCATTGTGCCCTGATCCGTCAGATGTCTCCTGCCGAAGGAACGGGCGCCTGCATTGTCTGTTTGTTTGATCTGCGCCCGTTCTTGCCGGCCCCTGCGGCGCGTTGTATATATCTTGCGCACCGCTGCTGTCTCCCCTTGCTCCGCGGATACCCCTCCCCGGAGCATTATCGCGGGAGCTTCTTTATATCTTTGCTCCCTTACGATACTATGATTATATCACAGGTTCACTTGAACTTCAAGCCCGTTTTAGTGACCGCCTCAGATTTTACAGGCAGTTTTCGTCATTTAGCATACAGTTTCCTGCTGTTTTCAGATATTTTCTGCGATTTTCTCCGTTTTTCATTTATGTATATAAAAGCAAAAAAATATCGCCGCAGCCGCAGCGATATTTTATACATTATTATATTATATTATCAGCTTGCCTGGTTCTTCTCGGCGTATTCCTTCATCCTGTCGTAGATGACTTCGGGAGTGTAGCGGTTGATAGCCTTATCGTTGAGCTTGATATCCGCCGCAGAGATCCACTCCTGGATCTTGGCTTCATAATCCTTCTGTTTCATCTTGTTGAGGACGCTGTCGTAATTTCCAGAGAGATAGTCTGTGCGCCCGGCCACATCGCCCTTGATGACGATATAATAGCAGTACTCGTTGTCAAAGGCCTGTGCTTTTCCGGTCTCCATGCCCTGAACGAACTTATACAGCTTGCCGGAAGCGGTACTGAACTGCTCGTCGGTATACCCGTCGAGGTTGATCATGATCTCGTTCTTGTAAGGATCAGTCTCTTCCTCTTCTTTCTTCTCATCAGTCTTGGAGCTGTCATCGGTTGCGGAGCTGTCGTCTGTCTTGGAGCTGTCATCAGTAGCAGAGCTGTCGTCTGTCTTGGAGCTGTCATCGGTTGCAGAGCTGTCGTCTGCCTTGGAGCTGTCATCGGTTGCAGAGCTGTCGTCTGTCTTGGAGCTGTCATCGGTTGCAGAGCTGTCGTCTGTCTTGGAGCTGTCGTCAGTTGCAGAGCTGTCGTCTGCCTTGGAGCTGTCATCAGTTGCAGAGCTGTCGTCTGTCTTGGAGCTGTCGTCAGCCTTCTCTGCTTCCTCCTTAGCTTTCTTGAACTCGTCATACTCCGTTATGAGCTTGTCGAAATCCTCAAAGGAAACCCCCTCGGCCTTCTTGAGAAAATCGTCTCTGTCCTTCTCAAGGGCGGCGGTCTCGGTCTTCTTGGTCTCCTCATCGGTAGCTGTGGATTTGTCGATAGAGATCAGCTTGTAGCGGATATAGTTATCGTTGATATACTTCTGCATATCCTCGTCGGAGGGATTCTCTTTCCCGCCCTTGCCGTAGTATGCCTGGAAAAGGCCGCGGCTCCAGAAGGATGCTTTGTAGATCTCCTTATAGGATTCCTTGCTGATGCCAGCGTTCTCATAATACTCGCCGTTGGATTTCCAGACGTTGTTGACGGTAGTGCTTATGGTCTTGGTCTCCTCGTCGGTCAGCTTGAGGCCTTCGGCGGAGAACTGCTTTTTGAGAGCAAGATACTCCTTGGTGTTTTTCAGGGCATATTCCTTGAGATAATCCGCAAGGGGCTTGTCCTCTACCTTCTGGCTGAAGGGGTCGTTGGTGACGCCCTGATTGTAGAGCATATTGAGCTGTGCGCTCAGCTCGTCCTGCATAAAGCCGATATAAACGCCGGCTTTTACTTCATCATCGCCGGACTTGAGCACATAGGTCGTATCCGTACAGCCGGTAACAGATACTGCTGCGATAACGCAGGCCAGCAGTGCGGCTGTTCTTCTGAACTTAGCCATATTTATAAACATCCTTTCAGTATCCTAAGACAGTACCTTACACCGGGAAGCTCCCTGTGCAGTATAGCCTTAACGTTTCGTTCTTTCATAAGAATACACTTTAACTTATATATTATACACCAAGTTTACAGTAAAGTCAAGCATAAAATAGTATTTGAATACAGAAAAACAGTATCCTGCCCTATGGCCGGATACTGTTCTGTCTTTGTCCGTCAGCCCCGGGCTCCGAAGATCTCCTGTCTGAGCTCTTCCGGAGTTTGCCCTGTATAGAGTATACCTCTGATACCGAAGGCCTCTGAGCCCCGGATATTCTTCTCGCTGTCGTCGATAAAGACTGAATCCTTCGGGTCGATAGCGAACCTGTCGCAGAGGATGCGGTAAATCTCGGCGGAAGGCTTGGTAACGTGCTCCTTGCAGGAGAATACGCCCCCGTCGGTATACTCTGTAAATTCCAGCACCCAGGGCGCTGTGTGCATCAGATACTCGAAGTAGTTGGAGAGGTAAAAGACCCGGTGCCCTTCCGCTCTGAGCTGCTTTATCATAGGTACAGTCGTTTCGCGCAGCCTTGGGCAGCTCCCCATTTTAGCGAAGGCCTCCCGTATCTCCCGCTCATACTGCGGAGCCTTGGAGATAAAGAGCTTCAGCACCTGCTCATCGCTGAGGACTCCCCTGTCCAGCTCGCCCCAATCGGGATTATGCCAGGTCGCCTCGCTGACGGCGCGGGCGGTCTGCTCGTCAAAGAGCCCGCCGACAAAGCTGTCCCAATCAAAATCTATGAGAACGTTTCCAATATCGAAAATGATATTCATATTGCTTTCTCCTGTCGGTAATGATATATTTCGGGCTTATTTCTCAGGCTTGCCGGGCTCCGGGGCATCGGCGGAGCTGTCCTCCGGGGCATCCGGAGCAGCTGAGGCTTCCGCAACGAGCTGCTTTATGCTCTCCTCGCTGACATCGTCTTCGGTGCCGCTTTCTGCGCCGCTGTTATCGCCGCTGTCGTCATCGTCGCCGGAAGTGCGGATATCGGCCCGCACAAAGAGCCTGCGCATCAGCTTGCCCTCCTTGTATTCGATAACGATTATCAGCAGCAGAACTATGAGCCCGCAGATCGATACTATGACTGCCAGCTTATGGTAATTCGGAGAGAATCTCAGGCTTATCTTGTTCTCGCCCTCTTCCAGAGGGATAGTTATGAGAGAATCCAGAGATTTTTCGATCTCGACTTCCCTGCCGTTGTCCTCGGCATACCAGCCGTTCTCATAGGGGATAGTCGTAAAGAGATACTGGCCTTTTTCGGCGGTGCAGCTTCCCTCGACCAGCTTGTCCTCATGGTTTGTGACGGTCATGCAGCGCTGTTTGAGGATATCGTCTGATCTTCTGAAGGCTTCCATATCGAAGGTATAGAACAGCTCTTCCCGCCAATAGGCCTCCTTGTCGTCGTTGGCGATAGTTATACGGACACGGACAAGATCGTCCTTTCTGAACTTGCCGATATTCAGTATCGAATAATTGTCTCCGACAAAGAACTGCCCGGCGAAGTCCATATTCGAGCCGCCCTGCTGATACTCATCCTCAAGCTGATACCAGACATTGCAGCTTCGCTCATACTTGGTAGGCAGATACATATACAGGCATGAATCCCTGTCCATACGGACAACATAATCGACATGACATTCGCCCTTGGAGGTATCCTTGAAGGCGTATTTCTGATGCCCGTCAACAAGAGTCGCTCTCCGCAGGTTCTCATCCTCGATCTTATACGGGCGGACTCTGTGGAAATACTGCTCGCTGCTTTCGGGAGATACCAGTGTATTGAAGAGCTTGTTCTGATTATCGAAGGGGTCGTCATCCGAGAGTTCAAGATCCAGCACGCCCTTATCGGAAACTATGCCGAGGCTGAGGGCATAGGGGTTCTTATAGAACTGATAGAGCGCCGCCTGCTCGTCGATATGAGTCGCAAGCTGATAATCCTCAGGGATCCCGGAGCGGGAATCCTTGAAGCGGTTGTTATCACCCTCCGGCTTGCCGTGGTCTTCCTTATTCATAAGATAGCGGATACCGAAGAGGGCATCGGTGACATAAGTTTCGCCGTCGTACTTGATATAATGGCCGCCGAAGGCATAGCCGAGCTGATGCAGTGTTTTGAGAGCGGCGCTGTTCATGGTCGAGCTTGAATGGGAGACTCCGTTATATCCTGTGCCGATAGGGTCGTTGACAGTTCTGTGGAAGGTCGCTTCCACACGGTAGAACGGGTCGGTATCAAAGTCTTTGAGGGCTTTGACTGCATCCCGGGTATCGCTCATATAAGGCTCATAGGAGGTATACTTGCTGTAAGCAACATCCGTGTCGATCTTATGGAGGGTATCCATAGCGTTGACAAGCAGTTCCAGCGGGACGATCATACAGATAATGACAGAGAGAGCCTTTTTGCCCCGATATTTTTTCCAGAGGTAGACGATCGCGAAATAGACTCCCAGCGCCAGCGCTGCGAACCATATTCCCTGGATGACTCCGTGCGATTTTTCATTTTCTGTTCTGGTCTCGAAGGTCTTGAAGTGTTCGATGCCCTCTCTTTCGCACCAGAACAGGAAAGCCAGCAGGCCTGTAAAGACTCCGCCGATGGCCTTGAAGGAGAAGCCCTCCGATTCCTCCCAGGCGCGGTAAGCCATGAGCAGCAGGACAAAGGAGAAGCAGAAGGAATATCTGTAAGGCAGCCAGTTAGGCACCTGGAAGCCGTGCCATACTATATCTATCGGCTTGATATACATACAGATCATCAATGTTGCTGCAAGGAGCCCCTTCCCGACCTTCTCCTTGACCGGTATACGGCTGTTCATAAAGAACAGAGGGACAAGCAGCAGAGCGGCTGTTCCGCAGTAGATCATCGGCAGCCCTTCCGGGTATACCGTATCATAGGTCATGGGGAAGAGCTTGGTGGTAAAGGTAAGCAGATCGAACTGTGTCGCCATATCCCACTTCGGAGTCGTAAACTCCAGCTTGCCCAGCTTCAGGGAATTATACACCGGGATAAGGACTATCGCGGCGCACATCAGCGCTGTAACTGTTGCAGCTACAGCCTGCAGCACCCGCAGGAAAAAGTGCTTCGGCAGGACTTTGCCCTTCTGGGTCAGGCATATATAGACGAAATAGCAGAAGGTAAAGAAGCCGATCATATAGCCGATATAGAAATGGGAGATGAACATAAGCGCCAGCGGGACGATATAGGGCACCATTTTGCCTTCATCTATGAGCCTGTGGCAGCCGTTGCAGATCAGCGGCAGCAGCACAAGGCCGTCAAGCCACATCGGGTCCATAGTCTGGACTACCATATAGCTCATAAGGGCATAGCAGGTGCTGAACACGATCATTCCTGTATTTGAGGGCTTATGCTGCTTCCGGATAAAATACCCGAAGGTCACGGCGGAGGCGCCGATCTTCAGCAGGATGACGGTTTCGATAGCTCCGCACATCCATGTCCTCGGCAGGAGACAGATAATGAGCATAAAGGGGCTGGCGAGATAATAGGCGAATATGCCGAACATCTCTCCGGAAAGATTGCGCGACCAGTTATACATAAGGCTGCCGTCTCCCCAGAAGGAATCGCGCATAGCCTCGTAATAATAGACATACTGGCCGTTAAGGTCGAGCACCAGGACGGAATTGCTCCCGTACGGATGCACATTGAAGATAGCGTAGGCGATATACATTACCGCGACCGGTATCAGAAAAACGAGCAGGTATATCTTCCTGCCCGAAAAAGCTCTCAGCAGACGTTCTCTGAACGATCTGCGCGGAATTGCAGCACTTTCACTCACTTACTTGTCACCCTTGTCGTTTTTTCTGACTATATCCCGTATTATATACCTTGGCCGGTTTTTGATCTCCTCATAGATCTTCGAGATATAGAAGCCGATTATCCCGAGGCTGAACATAATGATGCTCGAGGTAAGCAATTGGAGGATAATAACTGTCGGGAAGCCCGCATCGGACTCTCCGATTATCTTCTGGACGATGGTCGATATACCGAGTATCAGCGAAACGATAAAGGTCAGCACTCCGCATATAGTAACGATCTGCATCGGAGCGGAGGTAAAGGAGGTTATATTGTTTATCGCAAACTTGATAAGGCCTCTTGTTGTCCATTTGGACTCTCCGACCTCTCTCTCGGCGACCTCAAAGTATACTCTTTCCGTCTTGAAGCCGACCCATGAGGACATTGCTCTGAAAAATGTCAGCCTCTCGGGCATCCTCAGCAGAGCATCGACTACCTTTCTGTCCAGGAGCTTGAAATCGGAAGCGGCGTCCATATCCAGGCCGGAGGTCTTTTTGATGAGCTTATAGAAAAGCAGCGAGAATCCGCGATAGGCTTTATTCTCCTTGCCCCGATCCGCCTTTCTGCCCTCGACGACATCGACATCGTTGTTTTTCCAGATCTTATACATCTCGACGATAGTCTCCGGGGGGTGCTGGAGATCGCAGTCCATCAGAACGCAGGCGTCTCCCCCGGCGACCTCAAGGCCGGCGAAGATAGCGCTTTCCTTGCCGAAGTTGCGGCTGAAATTGACAGCGACCACACGCTCGTCCCTGTTTGCCATAGCTTCAAGGCGCTCCCAGGTCGAATCGGCGGAGCCGTCGTTGACGAAGACCAATTCAAAGGGGATATGGTTTTTTTCCATTATGCCGGTCACGACCTCGGCGGTGTGCTCGACATTCCCTTCTTCGTTATAGCTTGGGATAATAATCGAAATCATTTTTGTCTCCTCTGCTTGTCCTATTGCTTGATGTTTCGGGGTCTGGGCTGTGCAGAACGCAGCGCAGACCTCAAAACACCATAAAACAACCGAGCCGCTGCGGAAAATATCCGCAGCAGCGCAGTATGATATGTTATCTTGTTACGCCGACGATGAACAGCACCAGCCCGAGAACTGCCAGCGCGAGGCCTCCGAAGAGAGAGGTCGTCTGGGAGCCCTGGGTCTTCTTGAGCATCTGCTCTTCCGACTTTGTCGTTACGATAAAGGGCGATTTGGTATTTTTCGGCGGGCCGATGAAGATCCTGTTGGAGATCATATAGGCTTCTCCGAGGACATACATCGCGGCATTGAGGGGGAAAGTCTTTTCGATCTGCTTATAGCCGATGATACGGTGCCCTGTGCCGTTAGCTCTTACGCCGTAGCCGCGGCCGTAGGTCGGGTTCCCGGTATTACTGCGGTCGAGGGTGTCATAGCTCTGCACCAGATCCAGCTTATTCTCGACTCCTTTGGTCTCGATAACGATCTCGTGGCCGAAATTATCCTTTACGATAAGATCTGCGCCGGAGACATCCTCGCTGAGCTTCTGCTCATGCTTGGTAGTGACCATTCTGCGGGAGCCGTCGCTGTCCCGGCGCTCCTCGGTATCCTCAGAGACCTGGATATTTTCCGCGATATAGAAAGCGACCTTCTGTCTCGAATAAGGTGTTATCACCTCCTGAGAAGATGAAGCGAAGCCCTTGAACTCCACAAGCTCGCGGTAATTCGGGTCATAGTCCTGCATAGCTTCCAGCGCTTCCTTGACCTCTTCATAGGTCTTGGTCGGCTGAGCCTGGATCTCAAGGGCGACATTGGCGCTCTTGGCTCTCTGGAAAACGGCGATATAGACACCTCCGGCGACGCAGGCAACGCCGATAATAATTAGTACGATCATAATCTTTTTTCCTGTCTTATAGTTTTTTAAAGCAAAACAGCACAACACCGAAGGCGGGCATGAAAAGCCGCCTTCAGTTGCTGTGCGCATATTATCAGGTGTTGGGGAGCTCGGGATCTGCAGCGGGAGCGGTCTGGCCCAGCTCTGCCATAAGTCTTGCCATCTCCGCATCTACAGCGGAGTCGCTCTCAAGCTGTGCAAAAGGATCGGGAGCGTTGGATGTGCCTGCAAGATCGGAAAATGCCTCGGCCTGAGCCTCCTTGGCTTCGATCTTCTCCTCCATCTTATCAAGCTTGTTGAAAGCGGAGGAAGAATCCATATTGCCGAGGGTCTTGGCCATGCTCTTCTGAGCGTCTGCCATTCTTGCGCGGGCGATGAGCATAGACTGACGGCTCCTTGCCTCGTCCAGCTTCATCTTGAGGGCATCTACCTGGCCCTTGATAGTGTTTACCTGAGCGGTAGCGGTATCGTACATCTGCTGATACTGCTCGACCTGCTTGTCGGCATTGACCTTTCTCTGGAGAGCGAGCTTTGCAAGATCCTGGTTGCCCTGAGTCAGAGCGGCCTTAGCCTTGTTCTCCCAGGAAGCGGACTCTGCCTTAGCCTTCTCGAGCTGCTTGCCGAGCTGTCTCTGAGATCCCATAGCCTGGCCGAGAGCGTTTGTGCACTTCTCCAGCTCCTTCTCCATATCGATGATGATCTGCTTGACCATCTTCTCCGGATCTTCGCACTTATCCAGAAGGTCGTTGATATTCGCTTTCAGGATATCTCCTATTCTCTGAAAAATTGCCATAATATTTTCCTCCTATAATTTTTTCCGGCGATGCCGGTCAGTTACTGTGTGATGTTATCTGCTTCTCAGGCGCTGTGTGCTTTATTGAAGCTCTGCCTGATCTTATTTAAGCTCAGGCCGCAGGAAATAAGGAAGCAATAGAATGTCAGCTTTGTGACTACCATAACGATCCCTGCCGCATCTGCGACGACTGTCCCGCCGGTAAAGCGGTTCAGGGCATCCGCTGCGAGGACCAGGACCGTAACAAAGAGCATACGGTCAAATCTGGCGCTGAGCCTTCTGAGCTCTGCCTCATTGGCTGCGAGATCCGGGCGCTCTTTGAGCAGTGCAAAGAGCTTTCTGAAAAACAGCACGGCTATGGCGGTGGTAACTACCCCGCTCAGCAGCCCGGCGATATTATACGCTGTGTTATGCCCCAGCTTTGAGAGCCCGAAGACTGCGCCTGCCGAAGCTGCGCCTGCCAGCAGGAGCATGGCTGCCAGAGGCCTGTGTTTTACTATACTTTTCTCAAAGGGCATAAGCTCTGCTATCCCTCCGAAGAGGAAGAGGGCGCCTGCCGCTTTGATGATATATCCGACGCCCCAGCCCAGGTCGAGCTGCATCAGCGCCAGGAGAAATCCGACCGTAAAGAAATTCATATCAGATCACTGATCTTTCGGGGGCTTTTTCTGGAAGAGCACTTTAGCAACGAGCCCGGCGCCGGCAAAGATAAGGCCGAAGCACAGAACATAAACGTACATAGAGGCGCTTCTTGCGTGAAAATGTACGGAATTTATCATCGCTATGATTATGATGACGACTCCGAGAGCGGTAATGATCCCTCCGATAGTCTTTTTTTCCAGAAGGAACATCAGGAAGATACCTACAAGCAGCGGGAAAAGCATTACGCCTGCGGTCATATTCCAGTTGCCTATCCGCCAGCCGAAGCTCCAGCTCACCTCAAAGAGGTTCATAGCCCAGAAGATACCTCCTCCAAGCATCATAACTCCGAGGAAGAACTGCAGGAGCTCGTGATCTGCTTCGCCGCAGTGATTGGCAGGAACGAATGCAAACAGTTTTCTTATCTCTTTCAATTTACATACCCCTTTCTCTCCCTGCCGGATATCAAGTCTCCGGCTGACTACATCAACAATTATATCCTATTTTGCACGGTATGTCAATATTTTCGGGTCATTTTTGACTCCGGTGCAGGCAAATTCGACCAAATCTATAACGTTTTCGGGCTTAAATGTTGTAAAATTCAGCAATTAAGCGAACACATAAACATCCGGGGCGAACATCCGCGCCGTTTTTTTGAACTTTTGTCAGAATATTCCTGCGCCTCACAGGTTCGTCTGAACCTGTTTGTGAATCTAAAATCGCAAAAAGAACTGTAATTTTTCTCCGCCGGATATTGACGGAAAACTCCAAATATGTTATAATGGACTAAAATCACCGACTTGAAGGAGGAATATCTATGGAATGCCCGTATTGCGGCCGCGAAGTCAAGGAAGGCGAGACCTTCTGCGAATGCGGAAGACCAATCAATATTGCAGGAGCCAGCGGAGGCGCATCCGCAGGCCCGATGACTGCCTTTGAACAGCAGCTCAGCACTCAGACCCTTGCTTCTGTCAAGCAAAAGAAGAGGCTGCCTATCTTGCCGCTGATCATTCTTCTGCTGGTCTGCGCCGGTGTAGGCGGGTTCTTTGGTATCAGGATGATCCAGGACAGTAACCTCAAGAAGCCCGACACCTGGGAAGTAGTTGACCGTCCGGAATACACGATCAAGCTGCCCACCGCCCTTAAAAACGATACCGACAGAATGGTGGAGATAGATTCTACCGTAGAAAAGCTGGATTTCTTTTCCACCAGAAAAGCCGCTGTGTATGTCACCGCAAGAAGGCTGACTGCTGCCGAGCAGGAAATGTATAAAGATACCGAGCCGAAGCTCGTGGTAAACAACAACAAGACCATGACCATCAACGGGCAGAAGATCGAGCCGGTAGAGAGAGGAAAATTCATGATCTTTGAATATTCCGCACACCGTCAGAACTACATTTCCTCTACAGATGATCTCTGGGTCATCGAAGCAAACACAGTAACAAAGAAAGCCTGGTATACTATCGAGGTCTACTGCCCCGAGACCGAAAAGGATACCTACCGCGAATATATGCTCCAGTGGATTGATTCATTCACACCGAAGACCTGACCTTCGCAAGAGCTTTGAACATCAGCGCCCCGCTCCTTAAACAAGCGGGGCGCTTTTTTATACATCCGTCCCCTCAGCAGGATATCCGGCAAGGGCTGCTGCGCGGGATCAGATACGAACAAAAGACCGTATACCCTCCCAGTCGGCGGGGGGATATACGGTCTTTTAGGCAACACCGCACTGCTTTTGCAGCGCGGCGATCTTTGATGCTTTTATATTCTGAGGGATCAATCCTTTTCGGATCCTTCCCCGCTCTCATCGGCAGGCTTGGACTCGTCGGGTTTCGACTCCTCATCAGGCTTGCTCTCATCGGGCTTGGATTCATCTGTATCAGGTTTGCTCTCGTCGGTATCGGGCTTGGACTCATCTTCATCCTTCCCGGATTCGTCCCCGTCCTTCTTGGAATCATCGGACTCCTTCGGCTCTTCGGCAGCGCCGACCTTTACGGCCTTGACATCCTGCTTGTTGATCTCGTTATCGAGGAGCTGCTTCATATCCTGGCCGAGGATGAGCTTGATCATGCTGTATCTTGAGAGGAGCTCTATCTCGCCGGCAGCATTGATATGCGGACTGTCCAGCTTATATGCGGCGTATACCACCTTATCTGCGGTCTTGGTATCGTCGCCGTCCTGATACTCGAAGGTCACCTTATGCTTAACGACATAGTAGAAGATAGTCTTGGTATCTCCGGCATCGATAGTACCGTCGGCAAAGCCTTCTTCCTCCAGATAGTAAGCGGAATCGAACTCTGCGGCTCCGACTTTGGTCACCTTGGGTCTCTTGAGACCGAAGCTGAGGCCGGCAACAGAGCTGTTGCCAACATACTTGGTAGTGAACTCATCGAGCTGCTCCTGGAGCTTTTCCTTGATCTTATCCAGATCCTCCTGAGGAGCGGAAGCGTTGAGATAGTGGCCGTAGCTGCTGTCAATGGTATAGGTCTTGGAAACGCTGTCCTCGCCCTCGGGATCGCCTTCGAGCTTGAAACCGGACTTCTTGAAGTCGCCGTAGCGGTCGGAAGCTATGATCTTGAAGGTATCGCCCTCACGGAGGGTCTCCTTATCGCCCATATCTACCGTGAAGCGGATCATATCGCGGATATCACTGTCGCAGCCCTCGGTATTCACATTCTCGATCTTGAGGTAAGGAACGGCGCCGGAGGTCTCGATCTTGATATCAGAGAATACATCTCTGGACTGGGGCTCGGCAAGGCCGGAAACTGTGAATTCCTTGATCTCTTCGGTCTTGGTTGCAACGTAGGTGGTGCCGTTCTTCTCGAAGTAAACGCCCTGAGAAGGATCGTCAGGGTCAATGGGAGTAGTGTCCCAGACCTCTATATAGCCGCGGACCTTTATTGTATCGCCGTTCTTATAGGCGCCGTTATAGCTGGTCGAATCATTCTCGGAATATCTGATGAAGCTGTACTTGGAGCTCATGTTGGGGAAAGAAACGGTGCCGTACTCATTGTTGCCTGTGCAGGTGAGGTCGAAGCCGTCGAAGATATCGATCTTGGTGCCATCCTTGAGGCCCTCGACAGTTACTTCAAACTCGGTATTGGTAAGCTCGATCCTTTCTTCCTTCAGGTACTCCTCGTCATACTCGACAGTACACTGAACGGTATCTCCGTTGGAGAGGCCTGTGGACTTATCCAGCTTGAGCTTGAGCCTGTACTCATCGCCCTTCTTTTTAAGGAGCGCCTTTTTCATATCGTTGGCGACATCCTTATCCTCGGCCTTGTCATATACCTTAAGGAGTGTCTTTTTCTCTTCGGAGAAATAGTCGCTGTAGATATTTTTTACTTCGCCCTCTTCGTCTTTCTCGACCTTTCTCTTGCCGAGGAAAGGATCGCACTCGGCGCAGTTAAGGAAGCCTATGGCCTTTCCTCCGCCGTTGACGCCTGTGAACTCTACCTTGAAGATATCCTCTGCGGAGATCTTCTGGGTCTTGGGCAGGTTAAGGATGATGACGAGTGCAACGATTGCGGCGATAAGTGCAAATGCACCGATAATGATCGGGACCTTATGCTTTGCGACAGCGGAACCGAAACCGCTTACGGCCTTTGCAGCGGGTGCAGCCGAAGCAGCAGGAGCCGCAGTCTCAGGGACAGCGGAATACTCCGGGGCAGGGCTCTGTTCGGGGACATTCCCGGCGGGATCGGAAACTTCGGTTTCCACCGCCGCGGCTGTTTTTTCGGCAGCAGCCTCAACAGCTTCAGCGGCTTCGGGAGCAGCGGCCTCAACAGTATCCGTTACTTCCGCAGCGGCCTTTTCGGCTGCATCGGCAGCCGCTTCAACAGCAGCCGCAGCAACAGGTGTACCGCAGGAACCGCAGAACTTAGTGCCTTCGGCAAGCGGATTGCCGCATTTTGCACAGAATTTAGTGCTCATAATGTACCTCCATTTTGTTCTGAAACATAAATAAGTATAGATAAGTAAAGTATCAAAACAATTACTCAGCTTATACATATTCATTATAATATGCCGTTATACTTTTGTCAATCACACAATTAAACAAAAAAGCGCTGCAAAACCCCGGGTTTCACAGCGTTTTACAAAAAACGTTTTCGTTCCTTTCAGAGCAGAGTATGGAGCTTCGGGAGCTGATTCTCCCGGACGATCCCGGCGAGCCTTGCTATGGCTTTGCACTCGGGGATCAGCTCATCTGAGCCGCTCCTTGCATAATCCCTGACCTTTGCGACAGAATAGGATATATCGTTGAGGATGCCCGTATGAGAGACCATCGAGGCTTTTTTGTAATGCTCCCGCCAGAGCTCTTCAAGCCTTTCCGCAGCCTCTTCGCAGGCTTCCCTGTCGCCGGAGGCAGCGGCTTCGATGACCCGGCCTACGGCGGCGTCGATACGGTCTGTGCTGCTGTCCAGCATACGGAGAGCCGCCCCGGAGAGCAGCAGCATCGAGAGCATAACGATCAGGCAGATCAGCGGTCTGTCCAAGGTCAAACCTCCTTTTTGATAACTGTGCAGACACCGTCCCGGTCGGCGGTAAGGATAAAGACTCCTTCGGCAGAGAGTGCGCGCCTCCCAAGCTCGGTGTCCAGCCATTTTTTATCCTTTCCGACAGCTCTGAGAGCCGCGCTGCTCACCTCGCCGTCGGAGATAATAAGCTCCGGGGGATCCTTGCAGGCAGGAGAAAGTCCGAGCTGGGAGCAGGCCGGAGGCTGCTCGGTCTGCTTCTGGAAAACAGATATCTTGCCTGTCGTCTCAACTACGGCCAACTGGACAGTCGAGATATCGAAAACAGAACAGCTCCGGAGAGATTCCATAAGATCATCTACGGTAAAACGAAGGCTCCGCATTACCTTCTCGTCCACCTTCCCTCCCTTGATTATTATCTTCGGTTCGCCGCTGAAGAGCTTTCGCACTCTTCTCGACCAGAGGGATAGCTGCGACATGAACACATCAAGGCAGACCAGTGTAAAGATGGGGACTATCCCCATTATCATAGGGACAGATACATCCTCTATCGGCAGAGTCGCGATATTTGAGACAAGTATGGTTATAACCAGCTCCGAGGGCTGGAGCTCCCCTATCTGCCGCTTTCCCATAAGTCGCACAGCGATAATTATCAGCAGATAAAGTATCATCGCCCGTATCAGAACGATCAGCATCCTATCACCTCCCGCAGCGTCCTGCTCTAGTATCGCCCGCCGGAGCAGCTTTTATTCACACTTTTCGCCTTTTAGGCATATCATAAGGCAAAAGAAGGGGGCGATCCCTCAGGGATGATCTTCTGCGGAGGGCAAACGCCGAAAAAAATCCGGCGATATGATTAACCCGGTCTGCTGCTGCACATAATAACTGCGAAAGGGATCGGCTTTCAGAAAAACATAAAGGGAGTGTTAAATATGACAGTACACAGAGGAGAGATATATTACGCTGACCTGAGCCCGGTGGTCGGGTCGGAGCAGGGCGGGCTGAGGCCTGTGCTGATAGTGCAGAACGATGTCGGGAACAAGTATTCCCCGACAGTCATCGCGGCGGCGATAACCAGCCGTCTTGAAAAATCGCGTATGCCGACCCATATCCGGGTCGTCGGGGGGAGCTGCGGGCTTTCCAAGGATTCCATCGTTCTTCTGGAACAGATACGTACATTAGACAAGCGCCGTCTCAAGGAGCGTATGGGGGAGCTTGATACTGTCTCGATGACGGCTGTCAACAATGCTCTCTCCGTCTCTTTCGGGCTGAGCTGAAAACATGAGAAAGGTTGCTGCTGCACCGTATTTGTTTATATGGTTATCCCTTTGACACACCATTTTCAAACACCTTATTTATGAGATTACGGCAATTAGACCAACGCTGTGCTATCCCCCGCCGG
>ODAJ014738636.1_pt1 | contig 31489 bp, 26 predicted proteins | sample 1539241 | NCBI WGS metagenome assembly ODAJ01 (sample SAMN02144231, study PRJEB22623) | gut metagenome | biome: sheep rumen | host: Ovis aries | place: New Zealand
CCTTAATCTTAATTCATCCGCGGGATACGCAAGAGCTGCAAAGCATAAGAATCACCAAAAAGCCAATATGAAAGACACACTTTTTCATGCAGCCGGTGCCAGCGGTTCTATTTTGCGGTTCATCCCCACTTTGACACAATCTCATCCATGATGGCAAAGACCTCTTCACGGGTGTCGGCACGGAGGAGGGCGATGCGTGTCTGTTTGAAATCGTACAAGCCCTTGAAAACCGGCGAGTTGGCGAAATGCCGGCGCGAGTGGATAATCCCCTTCCGCTCGTCTCCGCACCAGGCAATGGAAGCAAGGACGTGTTCCTTCAAGACCGCAACTTTCTCGCTCATAGAGCGAGGAGCAGTTGCTGACAGACCGTTGCACTGACAGACCGATTCACTAACGGACTGACAGACAGGATTAGAGGACAGATACTCTTTCATTTCGGCGAAGATCCAGGGGTTTCCGAAGGAGGCTCTACCTATCATAATGGCATCCACGCCGTAGCGATCGAAACACTCTTTGGCGCGGGCAGGGGTCGTCACATCGCCGTTACCGATAACCGGGATATGCATACGCGGATTATTCTTCACCTCCCCGATCAGCGTCCAGTCGGCATCGCCGGTGTACATCTGCGAGCGTGTACGCCCATGGATAGCCAGTTCGCGGATACCGCAGTCTTGCAAAGCAAGAGATAAATCGACGATGAAGGTCGATTTATGACCGGCTCCGCCTGTAAGACCGCTTACGCTGTAAGATTCGGGCAATCCCAAGGGGTTGACGCGGGGGAGGAGGTCGGACTCATTCCATCCGAGGCGGGTTTTGGCCGTGACCGGCGTATGCACGGCATTGACCACCGCCCGCGCGATCTCCAGCATCTTCGGCACATCTCTGAGCAGTCCGGCACCGGCACCTTTGCCCGCTACCTTCTTGACAGGACAGCCGAAATTGATATCAATAAAATCGGGTTTGGCAGTCTCCACTATCCGTGCGGCTTCCGCCATAGCCTCCGCATCCTTGCCGTAGATCTGTATTGCTACCGGCCGTTCGGCGTCGGATATTTGCAGTTTGCGCGTTGTGGAAGCGACATCCCTCACTAATGCGTCGGCGTTCACAAACTCCGTATAGACCCGGTCTGCACCGTAGCGCTTGCACAACATTCGAAATGCCGGATCGGTCACATCCTCCATAGGAGCGAGATAGAGTGCGTGGCGCTCTGACCGCTGCGCTGTAAGATTTTCTTGCATCATTTATTCAATGTAGGGTAAGAAATGCGATGATGGTTGATAGCCAGCAGGCGCAACTTGAACACCTCCCGTATATCCTCTACATCCTTGAAGGAGAGGGGGGTCTCGGAGAACTGGTTGTCACTGATCTGGGTGTCAATCATCTTATCCACCATTTCAAATATCGATTCTTCGGAATAGTCTTGGAGACTGCGGCTTCTTGCCTCCACGGCGTCCGCCATCATCAGGATAGCCGCCTCGCGGGTGGTGGGTTTGGGACCCGGGTACTGGAAGTCCCGCCTGTTGATCTCCTCGCCCGGATGCGAGTTGGCATAGCTGTTATAGAAATAGCGCACCAGCGATGTGCCGTGGTGGGTGGTGATAAAATGAATAATCATCTCCGGCAGATGGTGCCTGCGTGCTATTTTCTCGCCTTCGGTCACGTGGGAGATAATGATCTTCACCGCCTCTTTGGGTTCGCACTCATCCAGCGGATTGCGGCCGTGCTGGTTCTCGATAAAATTATCCGGGGAAGCCAGTTTGCCTATATCGTGGTATAGAGCTCCCGTCCTCACCAACAGGGCATTAGCTCCGATAGCCTTCGCCGCCTCTGACGCCAGATTGGAGACCTGCATCGAGTGCTGGAAAGTGCCCGGCGCCTCTTCCGCCAGACGATGAAGGAGTTCCGAGTTGATGTCCGTCAACTCCACCAGAGTGATCGAACTCAGCAGATGGAAAGCCTTCTCGAAGAGATAAATCAGTCCGTACGCCGCAATGATAAGCGAGGCATTGATGAGGAAATAGAGGTACATCTTCGGTTCGATGGAAGAGTATTCGCCCGTAGCGGCAAAGGTGTATGCCGTGTACGCCACCGAATAGGTCAGCAGGATCCACCCTGCCGTCTGCGCCAGCTGCGACCGCATCGTGATATCACTGAGGCTGCTCACCGCCACCATTCCCACGGCTATCTGCAGGAAGAAGAACTCCATCGGAGCAGGCACAATCAAGGACACGATCAGTACCGTCACAATATGCAGGAACAGCGCCGTACGCGCGTCATAGAACACACGCGTGATAATAGGTACCCACGCGAAAGGTATAAGGTAGATGCTGAACGACGAATACTGCAACAGAAGGCAGGACATTACAATCACAACCGACGAAAGGATACAGAAGAACAAGACGGTTGAAAGCTTCTCGAAATACTTTTTCCTGAACACAAAAAGGTAGAGTACAAACAGCGCCAGATAAAGCCCCACCATAATCACCCTGCCGGTGGTAGAGAGGGCACGCTGGTGCACGGTGATGTCATCATTCTCCAGGGACGCTTTCTCCAAGGAGAGGAGTATCTGCGCTTTCTCTTCTGTCACCAGTTCGCCGCGGTCGATGATCTTCTGTCCCTCCTGCACTACGCCCTGTGTGAGCGACAGCGATGAGAGCAGTTGCTCCTGCATATACGCCGTGGTCGCCGTGTCGAGCAGAATAGTAGGCTGCAACTCCGTTTTATAGCGTTCATAAGCCCTCTTGGGCGTCAGCAGTTTCCATACAGGGTAGCGCACGGAAGTTCTGCCTGTCAGCACCGATATATTCTCAAACGCATTCTGCTCCAGATAGTTCATATCCGTGAGCGACACAATCAGCACCGTGTCAGGCAGTTCCTGTCCGTTATCGCGTATGAAATACGGTGCAAAATCAGCCATCAGCTGTTTGCGTTCCGCCTCCAGTTGCCGGTCAGTCTTGTAGATCGGGAAATCAAACTCCGCCGTCACCGACTCGTAGCCCCACGGTTTGCCCTGCTCCACATGGTAGCGGAAAGAGGTGTTATACCGGGGGAAAAGCAGTACGGTGATTGCCACAACGGCGATAAAACTCAACGCCTGCAGGCTATGCTTGATAATCGGTTTCATATACGCTTGGATTGAAAAAATTGCTGCATTAATTGCCGACATTCCGGCTCCAGAACACCGGAGGTCACTTTACACTTGGGGTGCAAGGCACGAATGGTATGTTTTTCAAAACCTCTCTTAATGTCTTCGCACCCATAAACCACCCTGTTCACTTGTGCCCATCCGATAGCTCCTGCACACATGATACACGGCTCCACCGTGACATATAAAGTACACTCATTCAGGTATTTGGCACCCAGGGTCTGCGCCGCAGCCGTGATGGCTTGTATCTCTGCATGAGCGGTGACGTCCTGTAGCATCTCGGTGAGGTTATGTCCTCTGCCCACCACTTGGTTTTGGCACACTATCACGCACCCGACGGGCACTTCGCCCGCCTCGTATGCCTTCCTTGCTTCCGAGAGTGCCAGACGCATGTATCTCTCGTCGTCTGCCGATGCAGAAGGTGAAGGTTTTTCTTGCTCCTTGGTTTTTCCTGTCACGAACTCTCCCAGCTCGCCGGGATGCGTCTCCAGATGATTGCCAATCACGACGATATCGGCTCCTGCATTGTATGCCGCATCCATCTCCCGCCGTGAGCGGATACCTCCGCCTACTATCAGGGGCACGCTGATTGCCTCTCTCACGGCACGGATCACCTCCGCAGGCACCGGCTTCTCCGCGCCGCTTCCAGCCTCCAGATACACCAGTTCCTTGCCCATCAGTTCCGCCGCCAAAGCCGTGCTTACTATGGTATCGGCATCCGAAGCCGGAATAGGTGCGGTCTCCGTCACGCGCATCGTGGCGGTCTCTTTGCCGCCATCCACAAGAATATACCCCATTGACAGGGACTCCAATCCCAGCTGTTTCACCTGCTTTGAGGCACGCACCTGTTCGCCGACCAGCCACTCGGGGTTGCGCCCCGACAAGAGACTCAGAAACAGCACCGCATCCGCCTCTGCCGAGAGCTGGCTCAAGCTGCCGGGAAAGAGCACCACCGGCACGGACACTTTCCCGCGCAGGGCACGGATCAGGGCATCCGACCCCTCTCCGGTACTGCCCCCTACCAAAATCAGATCGGGGCAACAGTCTCCGCCCAACTCCAGTTCGCACCACGAATCCTTCTCCGGATCGATGAGCAGCGCAAAGAGTCTGCGATGCTCCTTATGCGCTGATTCTATGTATTCCTTTACTTCCATTCCAAACTCTCTACAATACGGATGACATCCTGCTGCAAATAGTCGTATATCGGTGCCAGCGAATCGGCATTCGGGCGGCAGTTGCAATAGATTGACGCCCGGAAGAAATGCCTCGCCGAGTCCGTCACAAAAAACTGGGACGGCGAAGCGGTATTCCCCTGCAGGTTGAAGAGCACGCCATACACCCGTTTGTCCGGGTTCTCATAGGCTCTCTCAGGGATAGCGGACGCCTGCGACACATGCTTGTACACAAACCCCATCGCGTCGTCAGTCAACTGTCTGAGATTGCCCTCCACAGGCTTATACGAGCAGTGGATGTCCGCATTCAGGGACGGATAATGAATATTCATCCAATACTGCTCACCGCTATCGGTGCGCAGCACCACTTGGGCATTCTTGGACAAATCAAAATCGTAGGGGAAATCGGCACAGGGGCGGTTGCCGTCAGCCGTCTCGTACGCCGACAGCGGCAGATAGGCCGTATCCGGAACAGCTATATTAAAATAGCCGAAAGGCTTCGGCACGGAGCCGCTTCCGCACGCGCATAAGAGCACTGCGGCACAAGAGATCAATATGTTTCGTATCACATTCTGCATCATTCAGATATTCGGGAAAGGGGTTTACGGATTCAGTTCGCGCAACATCTGCTGCACCTTGGAATAGAAAATCCCGGATGCTTTGAGATGCGATCCGTAGTTGCCAAAATCATATGTTATATTCTCCCGCTCCGGGTAGCGCTGCTGCAGGTGTTCCGCACAACGGAAAGTGACGATATCGTCTTTGTAGGAATGGAAGACATACAAGTTCGATTCCGGTTCCCAGTCATAGTGCACATGTTCGCCTACGATACTGGAACGGACAAGCCCATCGTATAATTTCCGGGTCATCGGAAGCGTCTTGTCCATTCCCTCTTTGGTCAGCCAATGCGACACGCGATGGTTAAGCGTCAGGAAGAATATCTCCACTACCCCGTACTCTTTGTCCTTGATATACTTGTTATATTTCCGCTCCATGGCCTTGGTATAGAAAAAGGAGCGATCCAAGCCCAGATTATAGGACTCGTTCGTACCCTCCACCAGCATAGGAATCACCAAAGGAGACCCCACTTTGTTTGTCCGGATTGCCTCATCGTAGGTCTCCGCCACGTCATAAGGGCCTGCTCCTACGAAACAGTGCTTCACATACACCCGGTCGCTATACTCTTCCTCCAATTTCTTGAGTGTCCAGATAGCGGATGCGCCCCCCTGCGAATACCCCATTAAATAAATGCTGTCCAGAGACACATCCAAGTCCATCGTGTCCAACAGCGGACGGGCGGCAAACAGCATATCCACGCAGTTGGTTGCCGTCAGCTCTCCATGCAGGTAGGGATGAATCCTGTCCGCCGTTGCCCCATAACCGATATAGTCCGGCGTCAGCAGCACATAGTCTTCCGCCAGATACTTCGCCTCGGAAGTAGGCTTCACCGAGGGAGCTTCATCCTTCGCTGCAATGGTGTAATGAGTTACAAGAATCACCCCTTTGGCTTCTTTGGATGCCGGTACGCTCACTGCCCCGGAAAGCGTCAACGAGTCGCCGTTCTGATCCACGGAACGGTAATAAAGAGTACGGCGCAACACTTCCGGATTGGCAGCAAACGCTGCCATATAACAGCCCAAAAGAATCCCTGTCAACAATATTTTTCGTCGCATTAGTCGCAAATAATCCGATTTTGGGCGCAAAGATACAAAAAAATTTGCACATCTCAAAATTATTTTGTAATTTTGCTCGCGAATTGATATAATAACGACAAACCGTTTGAAAAATGACTCAGATACAGAACAATTTTTGCGTAATTATGGCGGGTGGAATCGGTAGCCGGTTCTGGCCGTACAGCCGTGCGGAGAAGCCCAAACAGTTTCTGGATTTCTTCGGCACAGGCAGAACCCTGCTCCAGATGACAGTTGACCGTTTCCGTCCTCTGGTGCCGATAGAGAACGTCTTTATCGTTACCAACGTGGCGTATAAGGAGATCATCCTGGAGCAGATTCCCGATCTTAAGGAGAGCCAGATTCTCTGTGAACCGGCAAGACGCAACACCGCTCCCTGCATCGCCTACGCCACGGCACACATCCGTGCCCTCTGTCTCCGCAAGGCGGGACTCACAGCCGCCAACCAGGACTGGAGCCGCCCCGAGATGAAAGCCAATATCGTAGTAGCGGCGAGCGACCACCTCATCCTCGAGGAAGAGAAATTCCGTCAGACAATCGGCAAGGCATTTGATTTCGTTGCCGCCAACAATGCCATCTGCACCTTGGGTATGCAGCCGACCCGTCCGGAGACGGGGTACGGATACATCCAGTTCGTAAAAGACCGCTTCGCTGACAGAATAAAGACTGAATCAGATTTAGAGAGAGAAGAATGCTGTTCTGATGGGATTTATCCTGTGAAGACATTTACGGAGAAACCGAATCTGGAAATGGCCAAAGTATTCCTCCAGAGCGGAGACTTCCTCTGGAACAGCGGTATCTTCATCTGGAATCTGCAGACCATCAGCGAGGCTTTCCGGTATCTGCTGCCCGAAGTGGCAGACCGTTTCCGCGAGGGGGAACTGCTCATGGGTACCGACAAAGAGGAGGATTTTATCGAGCATATCTTCCCCAAATGCCCCAATATATCCATCGACTACGGTATCATGGAGAAGGCGCAGAATGTATATGTCCTTCCTTCCTCTTTCGGCTGGAGCGACCTCGGCACATGGGGCAGTCTCTATGACCTGAGCGAGAAAGACGACAACGGCAACGTGAGTCTCCATAGCCGCGCACTCTTCTATGAGAGCAGCGGTAATATCGTCACCCTCGAACCGGGCAAACTGGCGGTCATCCAGGGTCTGGAAGACACTATCGTTACCGAACACGAGGGCGTCCTGCTCATCTGCAAGAAGGCAGAAGAACAGCGCATCAAACAGTTTGTGGAGGATGTAGAGAACCTCACAGACTAACCCCGAAAACACAACTTAATACTTAATACTAAAATCGAACATGAGTTATCTGAATTTTGACAAGAAAGTGCTTGTTAATCTGGAGCGCTCGCTACAGAAAGAGATGATTCGTACGAACAGAGCCGGCGTGTACAACTCGACGACACTCGTCGATTGCAACACCCGTAAGTACCACGGTCAGTTGGTAATGCCCCTCCCTGAATTGGGGCCTGACAACTACGTGCTGCTCAGTTCGCTCGACGAGACCGTTATCCAACACGGAGCGGAATTCAATCTCGGACTGCATGAGTACGGTGAAAACACCTTTGCCCCGAACGGGCACAAGTACATCCGGGAGTTTGACTGCGAGGTTATCTCCCGTACCGTTTACCGCGTAGGTGCAATGGTCTTGGCCAAAGAGCGTATGCTCGTCAGCTTTGAGCCACGTGTTCTGATTCGCTACACGCTGCTCGAATCGGGCAGTCCCACCACGTTACGGTTCCGTCCCTTCCTGGCATTCCGCTCGGTCAACGAACTGACCCACGAGAACCCGCAAGCCAATCCTAACATGGACGAGTGCGAGAACGGAAGAGTAAACCGGATGTATGACCATTTCCCGCAACTCTTTATGCAGTTCTCCAAAGCTGTCAGTTACTGCCATGAGCCCAACTGGTACAAGGGCATCGAGTACCGCAAGGAGAAAGAGCGCGGGTATGAGTATAAAGAGGATCTGCTCGTTCCGGGATATTTCGAGCTGCCGATGAAGAAAGGCGAGTCTATCATCTTCGCTGCCGGAATCACCGAATGCAAGACATCCACCCTCAAATCCACATGGAAGAAAGAGTTGAAACGCCGCATCAGCCGCGACAACATGTTCCAGACCCTCAAAAACTCTGCCGCCCAGTTCTACAAACGCGAAGGCGACAAGTGTTATATGCTCACCGGCTATCCCTGGTATGGCGCTGATGCGCGAGGCACATTCTTCTCCGTACCGAGCTGTACGCTGGATATCGACCGTCCCGAATACTGGAAGGCTATCATCGACGAGACTGCCATCGGAGAGGTCAAAGCGTTTATGGAGGGGCATCCCGAAGTATGCAAGATGAGCGGCATGGACGAACCGGATGCACTGCTCTGGTTTGTGCGCGCCATCCAGAAATACGCACATAAGTACACCATCGAGGAAGCAGCCGCCAAATACGGTCAGCTATGCCTCGATGTCATCTCCTTCTACCGCAAACAGCAACACCCGCGCTGCTGGCTCCACCAGAACGGACTCCTCTGGGTGGACGGCACCACCCGTCCTGCCACATGGATGAACGCTACGGAGAACGGTTTCCCTATCACTCCGCGTACCGGCTATGTTGTGGAGACCAATGCCCTCTGGTATAATGCCATGTGCTTCACCGCCGAGCTGCTGCGTCACATGGACAAGGAGACTTCCGCCGACCTCATGGAGTACCAAGCCGATATAACCAAAGATGCGTTCGTCTCCGTCTTCTGGAACGGCGTCTATCTCAACGATTACGTAGTGGACGGCTATGAGAACAAAGAGGTGCGTCCTAACCAGATATGGGCTGTCGGACTGCCTTATAGTCCGCTCGACCGCAAGCAGAAGAAATCGGTCGTTGATATCTGCACCAAAGAACTGCTCACCCCCCGCGGACTGCGTTCGCTCTCGCCGAAGAGCGGCTGCTATCGTCCCAACTACAGGGGCGGACAACTGGAGCGCGACCGCAACTTCCATAACGGACCCGTCTGGCCGTCCACTATCGCCGCGTATTCACGTGCATACATGGACGTGTACAAACAGAGCGGACTCAGTTTCATGGAACGCACTCTGGTCGGCTTTGAGCAAGAGATGAGCGAACTATGTATCGGTACCCTCAATGAACTGTACGACGGCAATCCTCCATACAAAGGACACGGCGGCATGAGTTACGCTCCGAGTGTAGCAGCCGTCATCAGCGTGCTCGACACCCTCAAACAGTTTGAGGAAGCAGAGAAGGCAGAACAGAACGATCAAAGAAAGGAGGCACAGCAATGAAAGCGTTAATGTTCGGATGGGAGTTCCCCCCTCATATCTTGGGAGGTCTCGGTACAGCCAGCTATGGTCTCACCCGTGGCATGGCACAACAGGAAGACATGCAGATCACGTTCGTTATTCCCAAACCATGGGGTGACGAAGACCAGTCATTCCTCCGCATCATCGGCGCCAACAGCGTGCCAGTCGTCTGGAAAGACAACAACTACGATTATGTCAAACAACGCATGGAAGGCAAAATGTCGCCAGAGGAATACTATCACCTCCGCGATGGTATCCGTTACGACTACCGCCGTATCGGCACCGACGATCTGGGCTGCGTCGGATTTTCAGGACGCTACCCGGACAACCTCATCGAGGAGATCGGCAACTATGAAGCAGTCGCTTCTGTTCTGGCACACAGCCTCGATTTCGATATCATCCACTCCCACGACTGGCTCACCTATCCTGCCGGTGTCTTTGCCAAGCACATCAGCGGCAAGCCGCTTGTCATCCATGTGCACGCTACCGATTTTGACCGCTCGCGCGGAAACGTCAACCCTACCGTCTATGCTATCGAGAAACGCGGAATGGACGAGGCAGACCACATTATTTGTGTCAGCAATCTCACCCGTAACACCGTTATCGAGAAATACGGTATCGACCCGCGCAAAGTGAGCACAGTCCACAATGCTGTTGAGCCGCTGGCTCATCCTGAGGAGTTTACCAAACCCGAGCGGAAGGACAAACTCGTCACTTTCCTCGGCCGTATCACCATGCAGAAAGGACCGGAGTACTTCGTCGAAGCCGCAGCACGCGTACTGGAGAAAACCGACGGAGTTCGGTTCGTTATGGCAGGTAGCGGCGACAAGATGGCAGAGATGATCGATCTCGTTGCCAAACGTGGCATCGCCGACAAGTTCCACTTCCCGGGATTCATGCGCGGCAAACAGGTACAGGAAATGCTCGCCATGAGCGACGTGTATATCATGCCGTCTGTGAGCGAACCGTTCGGAATATCTCCGCTGGAAGCCATGCAGGTAGGATGTCCGTCGATCATCTCCCGCCAGTCCGGCTGCGCAGAGATTCTGCAGCACGCCATCAAAACCGACTATTGGGATATAGACGCCATGGCGGATGCAATCTACGCAATAGTCAAGTATCCGGCAATGTACAAGAGTCTGCATGAACTCGGACAGAACGAAGTCAACCATATACGGTGGTACGATGCAGGACTCAAAGTGCGTAAGATTTACGACGGAGTGATCTATCACACCTTGTAACCATAGAAAGTTTAATGTTTTAAAGAAAATATAAAAATATTATGAAAAATATAAGTTTTTGCTTCCAAATGCACGTTCCGTATCGTCTGAAACGCTACCGTTTCTTCGATATCGGTCATGATCACTATTACTACGATGACATCCAGACCGAGGAACATCTGCAATGGCTGGTGAACACCTCCTATATGCCGTTGTGCAATACTCTTTCGCACATGATCAAACTCTCCAAGGGCAAGTTCCATTGCGCTATCGCAGTCTCCGGTGCCACCCTTGAGATGTTCGAGCAGTTTGCTCCCGAAATGATCGATGCGCTCAAAGAACTGGCAGCTACCAAGTGCGTTGAGTTTATGGCGGTGCCCTACAGCTACTCCATCGCCTCGGAATACAACGAGCAGGAGTTCAAACAGCAGTTAAAACTCCAGACCGACCTTATCAATACGCTCTTCGGTCAGAAAGCCACTACCGTCTGGAACACCGAACTGCTCTACACCGACGAGATGGCCTACAACCTTCAGAAGATGGGCTACAAAACCATCATGACCGAGGGTGCCAAGCACATCCTGAGCTGGAAATCACCTAACTACGTTTACCAGTCAGCCGGTTCAAGCAAAGTCAAGGTACTACTCCGCAACGCCTCGCTGAGCGATGAACTCAGTTTCCATTTCTCCGACCCGAACTGGGGTAACTTCCCCATCGATGCCGAGAAATACGCAGAGCAACTGAAGAACCTGCCGGAGGGCGAGGACATCATCAATATCTGGGTAGGTGCGGAGACTTTCGGTGTACTCCAGAACGCCGGCACCGGTATATTCGACTTCCTCAAAGCGCTGCCTTACTTTGTGCTGGAGCGTGGCATGGGATTCATGACCCCTGCAGAAGCTGCCAAGAAGATGAGTGCCAGCGATGTGCTTTCTTCGCCTACGCCGCTCACATGGGCAGGTGAAGCCAAAGACCTCTCCGTCTATTACGGCAACGACCTCCAGCAGGAAGCGCTCAACAAACTCTATGCAGTCGCCGAGCGTGTACACCTCTGTCAGGGCAAACACCTCAAAATGGCATGGCTCCGCCTGCAGGACATCAATTATCTGCATTACATGAACCACATCGACCAAGGACACACCCAATACGAGTCTGCCTACGATGCGTTCATCAATTACATGAATATCTTGTCCGATTTCCTCCAACTGGTAGAAGAGCAATACCCTACCACCATCGAGAATGAGGAACTGAACGAACTGCTCAAGACCATCCGCAACCAGGAGGAGGAGATCCAGTCGCTCAAGAAGAAAATCAGCAAAAAGAAATAATTATTGTCTAAAAGAGGAATCATAGTAGTCTGTTTTCTGGCAGTGGTCGCTTCGGCCGCTGCCAGGAAACATGTGATCCAAAGCCGTATCAAGACTTGGCGGATGCCCAATCCTACTGCCGTGGCGGACACCACCACTTTAGACTCTGCATTCCTCAACCTGCCGATGCGCGAGCCCCTGACAGACTACTCTGTCTCGTCTGCCACAAACGGTCAATTGGTGTCAGCAGCCCAGTCCCGTGTCTATTTTGACAGGACAAAACATGTGGATGACCCCTTTGGCATGGTTTTTGACGCATTCACTATCACGCCGCAAACGCTCCGATACTATAACACGACCATGCCTTTCTCCAGGATCGGATACAAGAAAGGCTTCACCTCTTATCATGAGGAGAATGATCTTTCGGTGCTACTTACCGGCAATCTCAACCGCCGTCTGAATGTCGGCTTTGAGATGAACTACCTTACCGCCGTCGGGCATTTTGCCAACCAGGCCGGTAAGACCTACAACGGCTCCGTCTGGGGCAGTTATAACGGCAACCACTATTCGACGCACATCGCCTTTATGTGGAATCGCCTGTCGTCCTTTGACAATGGTGGAATACAAGATATCAACGAACTGGCAGGCCGGCTCAATTCAGAGGACATTCCTGTCCGGCTCAACGCCATGGCGGGATACCGCTACCTGGCAGGGTATATGAATCATTCCTACAGTATCACCGTTGACCGTGAGTACCACGACTCGGTAGAGGTTGAGATTGACGGGCACATGACAAAACGCGACACCGTCAAGGTCGAATATACGCCCGTCGTGACCTTCAATTATACCTTCGAGACCAACAACAGCAACCGCCGGTATATAGAGAAAACCGCTCAACAGAATTTTTATGACACGTGTTTTCTCAACTCTTCTTCTACGCGGGACTCATCCGACGTGCTGACAATCAAAAACACTTTTGCTGTCACCTTCGAGGAAGCCTTCAACCGCAAACTCAAGTTCGGCGCTACGGTCTATGCCTACAACGAATGCCAACGGCACCTATTGCTCAATACCGACACCTTCCCGCAACAGGATTCAATCTTCCGTTACCGGTGGACAAACAACACTTTTGTCGGCGGTGCCCTCTACAAGAACCAAGGCAAATGGGTGCACTACGGCTTTGACGGTGATGTATGCGTATTGGGATACAAGATAGGAGAGTTTCGCGTAGGCGGACACCTCAACTCCGACTTCAGACTGGGTAAAGATACGATGTATCTGTCAGCTATGGCGGAGGTCAAAAACGAAACTCCCTCCTATTATCATCAGCACTACTACAGCAATCACCTCTGGTGGGATAACGATTTTGGCAAGACCTACCGCATCCATGCGCAAGCCAAAGCCGCCTACCCTACCCAATGGATCAAACCTGCCCTTCAGTTCGATTTTGAGAACCTCAGCAGAGGTATCTACTATATCAACGGAGCGCCTCAGCAGCATGACGGACATACCCAGCTCATTGCCGCCAGAGCACGGATAGACCTCACCACTCCATGGATCAATCTGGAGAACACCGTTGTCTATCAGCACTCCACCAACGCCACTGTGGTCAGCGTGCCCGCCGTCACGCTCTACCATAACCTATACTACCACGGCTCATGGTTCCGACACGCCATGGATGCACAGATAGGAGTTGATTTCCGCTATTTCAGTTCCTACTATGCCCCCGTCTTTAATCCCGCCTCCGGACAATTTAGTTCGCAGAACGAGACAATGGTCGGCAACTATCCGGTATTGAATGTGTATGCCAATTTTTGGGTAAGACTGTTGCGACTGCGCTTCTTTGCCCATTACCAGCACTTCAACTACCATTTTATGACGAAGAATACCAACCGCCTCACAATGCCCGGATACCCGATGAATACAGCGGTCTTCAGAGCCGGCATCGTTTGGCAGTTTTATAGATAGTTAATAGTACAAAAAACAGAATAAAGACAAGGAGAAATTTATGCCTTTAACTTCACGACTAAACAAAATACTCATCTACGCACGCGATGAGGCTGAACGACTACAGAATGATCAAGTGCTGCCCGAACACCTGCTTCTGGGTATCATCCGGCTGGGTGAAGGCAACGCATACAACCTTCTGGAAGCATCCGGACTCAACATGGAGGAGGCGAAACAGCAGCTCGACAAGGCACTGGCTGCTGCCGCACAACCCTCTGTCACGGCTATCCCCCGTTCCCCGCAAGCGGAGCGCATCCTGCGCATCAGCGAAGGTATATCCCGCGAGTACCACGAGGAGGCTGTCGGTTCGGCTCACCTGCTATTGGCTCTCCTCAGAGATCAGGTCAGCCAGGTAGCCGCATATCTGGAGCAGTTCTGGGATATCACATACCAGTCGGTCGTTGACCTGTACCATCAGCCCCACTCTACCACCTCTTCCGGTAGTGCCACCAACTCTTCGGACAACGACAACACGCACCGCAAAGAGAAGGCCACGCCCACCAAGGCGCTTGACAAATACGGGCATGATCTCAGCCGTCAGGCGCAGGAGGGGAAACTCGATCCTATCGTCGGCAGAGACGTGGAGATAGAGCGTGTGATCCAGATCCTTAGCCGTAAGAAGAAGAACAACCCCATTCTTATCGGTGATCCGGGTGTAGGCAAGTCGGCCATTGTCGAAGGACTGGCTCAACGCATCGTCTCAGGAGAGGCAGTCGCTTTGAAAGACAAGCGTATCATTACCCTTGATGTAGCATCTCTCGTAGCCGGTACCACCTACCGTGGACAATTTGAGGAACGCATGAAAGCTATCCTCCAGGAACTGAACACCCACCCCGAAGTAATCCTCTTCATCGACGAGATACACACTATTATCGGTGCCGGTAATGCATCCGGCTCGCTCGATGCCGCTAACATCCTCAAACCGGCTCTGGCACGGGGCGAGGTACAATGTATCGGTGCCACCACTACTGCCGAGTACGCCAAGACTATCGAGAAAGACGGCGCTCTCGAGCGACGGTTCCAGAAAGTCCCCGTCCGTCCCACTACGCACGACGAGACCCTTTCTATCCTGCATCAGTTGCGCGAACACTACGGCGCTTATCACCATGCTTACTATTCCGACGACATCCTGCTCCAATGCGTAGATCTGTCCGAACGGTACCTCACCGACCGCGCTTTTCCTGACAAGGCAATCGACGTCATGGACGAAGTGGGCGCACGTGCTCACGCACGCATGGTAGCACTCAACGAACTGGAAGGCGAGCCTTATGCCATCACCGAGAGCGATGTTGCACAAGTTGTCAGTATGATGTCCGGCGTCCCAGTACAGCGTGTAGAGAGCGATGAGCAAGAGCGCCTCCGTACCATGGAGAAAAGGCTCCTCGAACGCGTCATCGGACAGGACGAAGCGGTACGCACCGTTGTACGTGCCATTCAGCGCAGCCGACTCGGTTTGCGTGACCCCAAACGTCCCATCGGCACATTCTTCTTCCTCGGCCAGACAGGTGTGGGCAAAACCCACCTTGCACAATGCCTCGCCGAAGACCTCTTCGGGCACAAGGATGCCCTCATCCGGTTCGACCTCTCAGAGTTCGCGGAGAAACATACAGTCTCATTGCTGGTAGGAGCTCCTCCGGGATACGTAGCACATGAGGACGGCGGCAAACTCACGGAAGCCGTGCGCCGACGTCCCTACTCCGTCATACTCTTTGACGAGATTGAGAAGGCACACCCCGACATCTTCAATGTGCTGCTGCAGGTGCTGGACGAAGGACGACTCACCGACCGGCAGGGACACCATGTTGATTTCCGCAACACGGTCATCATTCTCACCAGCAATGTCGGAACCCGCCAACTGCGCGATTTCGGAGGAGGCATCGGTTTCGGACAGGAACAGATGGACGAAAAGACATCACGCCATACACTCATGAAGGCGCTGCAAAAAACATTCCCGCCGGAGTTTGTCAACAGGCTGGACAATGTTGTCTTCTTCCAGGCTCTTACGCGTGACGCGCTCGCGCGCATAATTAATATAGAGGTGCAGCAACTCAAGGAGCGCATGCGCAAAGCCGGACACCAACTCGTCCTTACCGAGGATGCACAGTTGCAACTTCTTGACCGCTCCTACGACCCGCAGAATGGTGCCCGTCCTGTCAAACGGGCTATCCAGACCTATCTTGAGGATCCGGTTGTAGATCTGCTTTTGCAGCGTCCCCAACAGAAACGAATAACAATCAAACAACTTAAAAATAAATCATTATGACAACAGAAGTAACAGATCAGAACATTCAGTCTTTGCTCGCTGAAGGCAAACCTATGGTAGTAGATTTTTGGGCACCGTGGTGCGGTCCATGCAAAATGCAAGGTCCGATCATCGATGAGGTAGCCAATGACTACGCAGACCGGGCTATCGTCGGCAAACTGAATGTGGACGATAACCCCGAAACATGCGAGCAATACGGTATCATGAGTATCCCGACGATGCTGTTCTTTAAGAACGGCGAACTCGTTAACCGACACGTAGGTCTCTGCCGTAAACCGGAATTAGAGGCGATGATTGACGGTATTTTGTAAAAAAATGCATTTTTATTTGCATATTTCAAAAAAAAGCCGTAACTTTGCACGCTTTTTGTGCACCACATCATAGCGTGCATGGTTCGGTCCGGTAGCTCAGCTGGATAGAGCAACAGCCTTCTAAGCTGTGGGTCGCGGGTTCGAATCCCGCCCGGATCACAAATAAACGAAGTTTAGACATGCGTCAATTAAAAATTACAAAATCAATCACCAACCGTGAGTCTGCTTCTCTCGACAAGTATCTCCAGGAGATCGGTCGCGAGGATTTGATTACGGTGGAAGAGGAAGTGGAATTGGCTGGTCGCATTCGTAACGGCGATCGTGCTGCCTTGGAGAAGTTGACTCGTTCGAACTTGCGCTTTGTTGTTTCTGTAGCCAAGCAGTACCAGAACCAAGGCTTGTCCCTGCCGGACTTAATCAACGAGGGAAACTTAGGACTTATCAAGGCGGCCGAGAAGTTTGATGAGACCCGTGGCTTCAAGTTCATCTCCTATGCTGTGTGGTGGATTCGTCAGTCGATCTTGCAAGCCCTGGCTGAGCAGAGCCGTATCGTGCGTCTGCCGCTTAACCAGGTAGGTTCAATGAACAAGATCAACAAGGCATTCCAGCGTTTCGAGCAGGAGTACGAGCGCAAGCCGAGTGCAGAGGAACTGGCAGAGATGCTGGACATCCCGGTAGATAAGATTGCCGACACCCTCAAGATGTCCGGTCGCCACATCAGCGTGGACGCTCCTTTCGTAGAGGGCGAGGACAACAGCCTCATTGATGTCATGGTCAACGAGGACTCTCCTAATGCCGACCGTGGATTGATCAACGAATCGCTCCGCAAAGAGATTGACCGCGCACTGGACACCCTCACCGAACGTGAGGCGAATATCCTCCGCCAGTTCTTTGGCTTGGGATGTCCGGAGCGGACACTCGAGGAGATAGGCGAAGATCTGCACCTCACACGCGAGCGCGTCCGTCAGATCAAAGAGAAAGCCGTGCATCGCCTCAAATCAGGACAACGCAGCCATATTCTGCAAACGTATTTGGGATAAGTTCTTAGAAGAAGAACGACATCTTCAAGCCGGTTCGTACTATGCTACGGCCGGCTTTTCTTGTGTACGCGAAATCCGGATCTGTCTTCATGGTACCATCTACCCCTTCGGTGATAGTCACCACTGCCTGCTGAAACTGCACATCGGCAGAGACAGCTATAGCCGAGTTACTATTGATCTCATACCGGTATCCCACCATCAGGTCGGCGTACATTCCCCCCTTATATTGCTTGCTGAGCGCTACGCCATACCCCAGAGACACACCTACGACAGGCGCATGTTTGCTGAGCATCAGCGGTGCACGCAATGCCGCTTGGATCGGTAGAAAATTATAGGTCTTGTCTATCACCTCGCCATGGTAGCCCAATCCTCCACCTACGAAGATCTTCTTGCCTGCCAGATTGTGGGTTCCTACCAGCAGATCGACATTATAATGCGCCCCACCCTTATTATCGTTGGGCAGCATACTCACACCGGCACCCGCTTCCAGCAGAATAGAGGCTTTCTTCTTATGCCTTTCGCCTACGGTCTTCACTTCTGCCACTGTCTCCTGTGCTTCTTTTTCATGGCTTATGGACACCACCTCCGCACGCGGATACTGCATCCGCACGCCGGTGGCATCACGCAAGATCACCACCTCTTCGTTCTCCAGTACAATCGTACCTCGTACGGTAGCGCCACTTTTGAGTGTCACAACCTCGCCACTCACGCTGATGCATGCTGCCATCAGCAGCATTATTAACAATCTTCGTTTCATATTTTCTGTTCCTTGTCTTCTATCAAATCAAAATCTATCTGCCCCTTCTCTGCATCGGCTTTCGCCACTTTCACCCGCACTCTGTCACCCAGTGCATAACGCGTATCCGAGTCCGAGGAGCGAAGAGCAAACCCCTGTTCCTCGTAAATCATGTATTCGCCGGGGCATAGCTTGCGTATTGATACCAGTCCTTCGCATCGCGACTCATCCAGTCTCACAAAGAATCCGAAATCGGTCACGCTGCATATATATCCCTCCATCTCTTCGCCGATATGGTCTTCCATCCACAGTGCCTGATACATCTTGACCGACTCCCGCTCCGCCTGCTGCGCTGCCTGCTCTTGTTCCGAGAGATGGGTACACATCTCGTCTAACACCTCTATCGGCAGCGACTCTCCTTTGCCCGTCAGGATATACTTGGTCAGCAACCGGTGAACAATCAGATCCGGATACCGCCTGATAGGGGAGGTGAAATGGGTGTAGTGCTCGAAACGCAGTCCGTAGTGTCCGATATTCTTGGTGGCATAGACGGCTTTGGCTTGGGCACGGATCATGAGTATATCCCGAACTTCTTGTGGCAGTGCTCCCCCCATCTTCTGCTCCAAAAGCGCGAGGTCGTTCAGTTTGTCTTCGTTGGGTTTGTCATGCACGCGATAGACAAATGGAGGCGTAGCACCGCCCCTCTTACGGATAGAAGCCACATCTTGCGCCACTGTCCTGTTGGCAAGCAGCATCCACTCTTCTATCAGGTGGTGCGCCTCGTTAGGGTGCTCAAAATAGATGTCAACGGGATGTCCGTGTTCATCCAGCCTGAAACGTATCTCATCCTGCTCAATGGTCATTGCCCCTTTGGCGACCCGCTCGTCACGCAGGATCTGCGAGAGCCGGTAGAGCGTCATGATTGCTTCCCTAAGTTCCGGTGTCATCCATTCTTCGTTGCCTGACTCCGCACCGGCGATGATGGTTTGTGCTTGATCGTAGTTGAGGCGCGCATTAGAGCGGATCACCGTGCGGCAAAGCTTATGCTTCTTCACACGTGCGCACTTGTCTATCGTGAATATCACCGACATCGTAAGCTTGTCCTCGTTGGGGCGGAGCGAACAAAGGTCATTACACAGCCGCTCCGGTAACATCGGAAGCACCCTGTCCACCAAGTAGATGCTTGTCCCGCGCTGATAAGCTTCGTCGTCGGTACGGCTTCCGGGCTTGACATAATGGCTCACATCCGCGATATGCACACCTACCTGATAGGTGTCATCATCCTCCTTGGCGAAGCTCAACGCATCGTCAAAATCCTTTGCATCTGCAGGGTCTATCGTCAGGGTAAAAACATCCCTCATATCCCTACGCCGGAGTATTTCCACACGGTCTATCAAATTCATGCCACAAAGATACAATTTTTTTCTCATATGAGCAAAAAAAACTTACTTTTTAATGCAACATCCAACTTTTTGACAAATTCAGTCGACTTATCGTAAAAAAGGACATACATCTATTGCATATATCCCTTTTTTTAAGTAATTTTGCACTTCGAAATTGGAAAAGGGTAATCTATACACCCATTTTTGGGATAAAAAAATGGTTAACTCAAAAAATACAAAAAAGGTTAATATACCATATGAAGATCAGCGGAAAGTCTTAGAAGAATGGATGGATAAGAAAAAGCCGTATCTCCGTCAAAATTTTCGCATAGAAGATCTTCGGGCAGCTCTTCCGCTCAATCGCACATATCTTTCTCGTCTTATTAATAACGAGTATCATTGTTCTTTCTTCCATTTCGTTGCTCGCTATAGGGTAGAAGAAGCCAAACGATTGATGGCAACAAACCCGAATCTCATGCTTCAAGAGGTTGCAGCGCAGGCTGGATTTGCATCCTCAACCGTTTTTGGTCGCGTTTTCGCACGCGAAACAGGTATGACACCATCGGCTTGGAGACGCACTAACAAATAGCGTTGGCTTTCATAACCACCGCGCGCTCTATGTCATACTCAGCGGAGTTCCTGCATACCTGTCGTGGGTTGCGAGGCACAGGTTTTCTGTGTCGGTGTAATGGAAAGCCTTACCGCAGGACGACAGTCTTGCGGTTTTTTGATAAAAAAGGCGATTTTTTTTGCAAATACGGGAAATTATCTGTATCTTTGTGTCCTATTTTGGATTATTAACCTGCTCGCATATGAAAAAACTATTCGCTTTACTGCTCTCCTGCGTTGCTGTCAGCGCCATGAGCCAGACACAGGACCCCCCGAAAAACTCACACATTGTGGACGGTTTCACCTCCGTGATGACTATTGCCGGTGAGACCAACTCTCCCGAAACCCCGCAAGACTCCGTCATCGTCAGTACGCCCGATGTGGCCATACCCCTCTGGAAGCAGAAACTGTACTATGGTTATAATTTCGACATCTACTACCACCACGACTCGCGTTCCAACCGCAAAGAGAATGGTTTTTCCATTGCCATCACACCTGAAATTGGCTGGAAACTGAATGAGAAATGGCATCTTGGTATGCGTTTCGGAGGCAGTTATCAGCATATCTATACCAACTACTCGTTCGGCATTCTCGACACCACCTACTCTACCAGCCTCCGCGTGCAACAGGGTTCATGGGAGGTTGCGCCGTACGTGCGGTACAAGATGAAAAGTCTTTTCAACGGCAAACTGGACATCTGGATGGAGGCGCACCTCTATACCGGTATGGAGTTTCCGCGCGTTACTGACGGCGATGCCACCGGCACCGACTATGACGGTCTGAGGCATAGCATAACCTACGGTGCGCAACTGTCGCCGGTTATCACCTATAAGTTCAACCGCAAAAGCACCTTCCAGGTTTTCTTCTCTATCCTCAGCCTCGGCTATAGCGGTACCACCTACTGCTATTCCGATCCGCAGAAGGGTAAATACAACGAGTACACCAACGATGTAATCCTGTTTTCGGGCAAACTGCGCAACCTCATCGCCAACCAGTTCACGCCAGGTCTCTATGGTCTGAAATTCGGTATTCAGAAGAGCTTCTAAAAAACCCTCTGACCCTGCATGGTGTATCTCTTGCCCCCGCGGGAAATATAGATAGTACCATCCTTCAGTACCTTGGTCCATTGTACATGCTCGATGCCTTCCACTGCATCGGGATGAAGGTCTTCGGCACCTGTCACCTCCGTAGAAGTTTCGCCCAGCCATCCGCAGACTTGATCCAGCGCCGTATAGACTTTCACGAAATGAATGCCGGTGAGATGAGCCGGCGTACCGTCTGATTTGACTGCCCAATCTATATCCAGTTTGGCTTCTTCGGCCGTGTTGGGCTGATTGTCCGCATAGCCCCACGGATAAGCGCGGAGTACATAATAGGTTCCCTCGCCGGAGAGATCTTCGTAATTATCCGCCAGACGGCTACCGCTGAACGTGATACTGCCCTCCTCTATCCACTGCGGGTATTTTGTACCCTCGTCCTGACGCCGATAGGTCACTGTATAGTGATGATCTGTCTTGTCGGAGTTGTATTCGCTTCCTGCCAGTTCATACCATTCGTCATCGGGTTTGCCGTTGCCGTTGGCGTCAACACTCACCATCACTATGCCCGGTTCTGATGAGTTCGTAAAGGTATTTCCGAGAACCAGCAGGTCTTTCGCGCCGGGGACGTTGAGTACCATATGATCGAACCCGAAGACCACATATCCTCCCCAACCGCCAAGGCTGATCATCCCGCGTGCGTTTTCGGCAATGGCTTCTTCGGCTTTCAGCCTCATGTCATTGGCGTCATCCCCTTCTTCGTATTCTGGAAGTTTGTTTACAAACTGCCCTGGTGCCGGCATATACTCCCAAACACGCGAGATATAAGGAGAGACTGCCTGTGTCTCCATACAGACCGTCATACAGAATACTATCGACAGTAAAACTAAGATTATTCTATTTCTCATAACATCTATTTCTTTCTGCACGCAAATTGCGTGCAAAGTTACTACTTTTTTCGGACATATGCAAGACAATCGTCATATTTTGTTCATTTTCATATGCTATATCTATTGTGTAAAATCTCTTGCCATGACCGATTTTTTCGAACGCTCTGTTCAAAAATGCAACGTTAGTTGTTCTTAGTCATTCTTAGTCATCCGTTACACATTACCGATACTATCTGTACCCCATTCCCTACCCATTGCCTACCTGACTGCAATCCATCACACCTTTTTACACAAACAAGATGAGCGACTTCTCTGTCGCCCATCTTGTTTGTGTGTATCCCGATCTTATCCCCGCTTAGAATCCCGAATAAACCAACTGGAGAGCCATGCCGCTCTGCGCTGAGCGGATGACGGTAGCAGAAACCGACTGCGCCTGCTTGACCGAAGAAATCACCGTTGTGTTCGAGAGTGTGGAGGTATTGACCGTCACAGGAATGAGAAGCATCTCCAGACTCTGAGGTACCGAATCCTGACGCAGTTCGTGGGTGAGCAGCGTAGCCAGATCATAGGAGTAATAATAGATCGGATCTCCTACCGAGTCTGTGCCCTGAGTCAATGTCGCTACGATGGCACAAGTATCCTCCGGCAGCTTGCTGTCCTCAAAGAAGCGGTTCTCGTAGGCTGTTCGCTTGATAAGCATCATCGCCGGTGCCGGCTGGAGCCAGTCATTACGGCTACGGTCCGTAGTAGAGCCGGTAAAGACATTCTCGACATCCACCCGCAACTGCGCAAGGTTGACATACGGACGCTTGTAGAGTATATCACCGGAGGGCAGAACTGTTTCTACCATATTGGTATAGATAGTACTCTCCATCTCCTTGATTGGCAAGCTGATAGCGGTATAGACACCTGCCGGCGAAATGACATAATTATGCAACGGCTGCGATGCCAGATTGTCAATCAGCTCATCCTTGTCCAGATACTGGATACGATTGATGGTTCGAACCTCCGAGTTGGCATAGAACGCCTTCATATCATTCACGGTCGTATCCCTTCCTGCCTTGTCATACGAGAAATGATAATAAACTGCTATAGCAATATCGGATATATTGAGCATCGTTGAACTACCGAACTCGCTCTCGATAAAAATTCCCTTGAACTGACGATTAAACTCCTCTTGGGTTCCGAACTGCCGGATTGCCGCAAAACGGCGGAAGAAGTCCGAAGTCGAATCACTCATCATCTTCACCATCGGCACATAATTACCATTGGTATCCATGACCGAATCCTGTTTCTCGGAGGCTACGATGATACGTTTGTTCTTCAATATCGGTTTGGTCTTTGTGCAATACCGAGAGAGGTCAATATCGGTGGTATAGGAGCGGTTGTAGTTGAGCACATCGCCGTCCAGTTCATAGACATTGATTGCCATAGGAGAGGCATCGTCGCCCACCCATGAAGCATAGCGGAAGAAAAGGGCTATAGAGTCCACCTCGGCATTTTCGGGATAGGCATACCCTTCAGGACACGCCAACTGGGTCAGAACATCCGCTTTAAGCGTACCGAAATCGGTCTCCAACTCTCCTAACAGCACCGAGTCCGGATTAGAGACGATAGCACCGCTATTCATAATCTCGGAAGTCAACGGAAAAGTGTCGGCAAGCACTACAATGCTGTCACCGCCATCCAACAATCCGCTACCTACATAGGTAATATCGTCCTTGCATCCGGACAACACCACCGCTGCCACAACTAATATCCACAAGAAAAATTTTCTCATTCTGCTAATAATCCTCTATAGAACTCCAGATAGCGCTCCCGCGAACTGTCAGGAGAATACTCCAAGATCGGTTTGTTCTTCGTAGCGGCATAGTTCTGCACACGGGTGTTGATCTTCTCTGTAGCGAAGACAATGGCGTCCGAATAGTCGATAGCCAGACGCATCAACTCCTCATAACCTACCGGGAAACCGTCTATCATACGGATATCGTTTGGTGAAATGCCCGGCAGAAGACAGAGTTTGCTGGCATAGCGCGTAGAGAAAGGCACCGTATATTCCTTATCATCTATCATGAGCACTACCTTCGAGTTCCTGAAGAACGGCTCATCACTGTACGCACGCTTCAGGAACAGCGGAATCAAGGCTGCCATCCAACCGGAGCAATGCACGATATCGGGCGTCCAATGCTGTTTCTTGACCGTCTCAATCACTCCGCGGGCAAAGAATATCGTTCGGTTGTCATTTTCAGGGCTGTCAACAACATCCCCCGACGTGCCTTTATTACGATGAAAGAGATCATCATTGTCAGTGAAATAAACCTGCATGCGCGCAGAAGGGATAGACGCCACTTTGATGAGCAGCGGATAATCTGTATCTTCTATAATGAGATTCATACCCGAGAGACGAATAACCTCATGCAACTGATTTCTACGCTCGTTGATATCACCGAACTTAGGCATAAAATTACGCGTCTCAAAACCATTCTGCTGAAAATACTCCGGTAGTTGCCTATTGAGCAGTCGTACCGGCGTCTCTTCCGATAGATAAGGATAAATCTCCTGAGAGCAGAATAAAATACGTTTTGGCTCTTTCATAGGCGTCACTTTTGATAAATGATATAAAAAAGGCACTGCAAAGGTACAAAAATTTTTTGACAAAATAAAATTTTTCTCGTTTTTTTACTGTTTTTGGGCAAAAAATTTTTATTTTACAATATTTTTATGTAACTTTGCACCCAAAATTGAAACAAAATCATCCATATATGGAAATTATCACAACCAAATCAGCCCTGCAACAGGCAGTGGCTTCTCTCAAAGCGGAAAAGAAGACCATCGGTCTTGTTCCCACAATGGGTGCTCTTCACGAAGGACACGCCACACTCATCCGGCAAGCAGTCCGTGAAAACGACGCTGCTATCGTGTCGGTTTTTGTCAACCCGACCCAGTTCAACAACAAAGAAGATCTTGCCAAGTACCCCCGCAACATCGCCCGCGATGCAGAGTTATTAGGCTCGCTGGGCGTGACCTATGTCTTTGCTCCGGAGCCGGAGGAGATGTACACAGCCGAGGAGATGGCGCAGCCTTTTGAGTTCGATTTCGGAGGACTGGACAAGATGATGGAAGGAAAGATGCGTCCGGGACACTTCAACGGTGTAGTACAAGTGGTCAGCCGGCTATTCTACCTTGCGCTGCCGGATCGCGCTTATTTTGGCGAGAAAGACTACCAGCAGTTAGCGATCATCCATTTTATGGTAGAGCGCTCTTCGATGCACGGCACGTTCGGTAATCTGCAGATCATCGACTGCCCTATCGTGCGCGAAGCATCCGGTCTGGCTCTCTCCAGCCGTAACGAACGTCTCTCTGAAGACGAGAAACAGACTGCACTCGCTATCTCCCGCACACTGATTCAGTCGCTGGAATGGGCAAAGACCATGAGCGTGGAAGAGGTGCGTCAACGCGTGATAGATACCATCAACGCTGTTGAAGGCTTGGAGGTGGAGTACTACGAGATCGTCGATCAGACCACACTGCTCCCTGCCACGGAGTTCGGACACGCCATCGGATGCGTCACCGTCTATTGCGGACCGGTGAGGTTGATAGATAATATGAAATATTAAGTTTAGAGTTTAGGGGTTAGGATTTTTAGAGGTAATGACCATCGTTATTGACTGCCATATACCTTTTATTGCAGAAGCCGTCCGTGCAGGATGGCAGGGGGTAAAGGTGCTGGCATTGGAGCCGGAGGAGATCACACGCGAGAGCCTTATGGATGCTCAAGCGCTTGTGGTACGTACCCGTACCAAAGTCAACGAGGCATTGCTATCCGGCACACCGGTTCAACTGGTATGCACCGCCACGATTGGGTACGACCACATTGACACCGCTTATTGCGAGACACATGGCATTGCATGGACCAACTGCCCCGGATGCAACGCCCAAGCCGTCTGTGACTATGTTGAGGAAGCTGTCAGAACAACACTTCAAGACACAGGAAAGACAACCGGACGGCTGACGATAGGTATAGTAGGCGTGGGGCATGTAGGTTCGCTGGTAGCGGAGATGGCTGCACGTCATGGATGGCAAGTGCTGCTGAACGACCCTCCAAAAGGACTCAACTACCCCATAGAGGAGATAGCACGGCAAGCGGATATCATCACTTTTCACACTCCACTGGATGACAGCACTTATCATCTGTGCTCCGGAGAGTTGCTGGCACTCACTCTTCCCCACACTCTTATCATCAATGCCGCCCGGGGAGGCATCGTGGACGAAGAAGCGCTCATCGCCTCCGGCAGACCCTATATTCTGGACACTTGGGAGGGGGAACCGGCACTCAACAGGAAGGTGCTTAGTCATGCCCGGTTGGCGTCAATGCACATCGCCGGATACTCGGTTGAAGGCAAAAAAAACGCTTCTGAGGCTTGTTTATGCAAAATTTCGCAACATTTTGGGCTTCCGATTTTGAGAATTGACAAAAAAATCGTATCTTTGCAGTCGCTTTCAGGCGATAGCGCACCGGGGTGGCTCGAACGAGTGAGCGAAAGACTCAAAAAACACCCCTCCGATTTTGAACAACTACGCAAACAATACAAATTACGATAAATGGCAAACTTTCAAAAACTGACACCTCGTGGAGAGGATTATTCGAAATGGTATAACGAACTGGTAGTCAAAGCCGACTTGGCCGAGCAGTCTGCCGTTCGCGGATGCATGGTGATTAAACCTTATGGCTATGCTATCTGGGAGAAGATCCAGGCAGAGTTGGACAAACGATTCAAAGCACAGGGAGTTAGGAATGCGTATTTCCCGTTGCTGATCCCTAAATCCTTCCTGAGTCGTGAAGCAGAGCACGTAGAGGGCTTTGCCAAAGAGTGCGCTGTAGTCACTCACCACCGTCTTAAAAACGACCCGAACGGCAAGGGCGTGATTGTGGATGAGGATGCCAGACTGGAGGAAGAACTGATCATCCGTCCTACCTCGGAGACCATCATCTGGTCCACTTACAAGAATTGGATCTCGTCTTACCGCGATCTGCCGATCCTCTGCAACCAGTGGTGTAATGTTATGCGCTGGGAGATGCGTACACGTCTCTTCCTCCGTACGGCTGAGTTCCTCTGGCAGGAGGGACACACGGCACACGCCACCAAAGAGGAGGCGGAAGACTATGCACGCAGAATGCTGGACGTCTATGCCGAGTTCGCAGAAAAAGTAATGGCCATTCCTGTAGTCAAAGGCGTGAAATCACCCAACGAGCGCTTTGCAGGCGCCCTTAACACCTATTGCATTGAAGCCATGATGCAGGACGGCAAAGCACTGCAGGCTGGTACCTCCCACTTCTTGGGACAGAACTTCGCCAAGTCGTTTGATGTGAAGTTCCTCAGCAAGGAGAACCAACTGGAATATGTATGGGCAACCTCTTGGGGCGTATCCACCCGTCTGATGGGTGCTCTGATCATGACCCACTCCGACGACAACGGTCTCGTTCTGCCGCCTAATCTTGCACCGACACAGGTTGTGATCGTGCCGATCTACAAGAAAGAAGACCAGCTCGCAGCACTGATGGAGAAGCTGAACCCTGTAGCAGACCAACTGCAAGCCCTCGGCATCCGCGTCAAAGTGGATACCGATGACAAGTACACACCCGGATACAAGTTCGCCGACTACGAACTCAAAGGTGTGCCGGTACGCCTCGCTATGGGTGGCAGAGACCTCGAGAACGGCACTATTGAGATCGCACGCCGCGACACCATGGAGAAAGAGACCGTTTCCATCGAAGGCATCGTAGAGCGCATCCGTACCATGCTGGAGGATATACAGCAGAACATCTACCGAAAGGCACTTGACTTCCGCATCGCCAACACGCGCGAGGTGAACTCCTATGAAGAGTTCAAAGAGGAAGTGAAGAAAGGCGGGTTCATCCTCGCACACTGGGACGGTACACCCGAGACTGAAGAACTCATCAAAGCCGAGACCAAAGCCACGATCCGTTGTATTCCTCTGGCAGACTTGCCGGGACACCACAGCGAACCGGGTACATGTATGGTCACCGGCAAGCCCTCTGCAGGAAGAGTTGTTTTTGCTCTCTCCTACTAAGGGATTGGCATAGATTTTGCGCATGCAGTCATAAAACCAACACTTATTATGCGTCATCGACTGCTGATTGTCATACTACTGTTATCGTCAGTGAGCACTACTGTGTTCGCTGGCGATTATTTGGATAAGGTGCTCTACCACACCTATATGCGTTATGACCATCTGCCTGATGGTGATAGTATCATGCATGTCTATCTGCACGACGTGTTCGTTTATCCCCCGCTCAAATTCAAAAGCAAGGCACAAGAGAAATTCTACTGGCGCACCGTCAGGGATGTGAAGAAAACCCTCCCCTACGCACGCTCTATCCGCAAAGATATCATCTATGCCGATCGCGAAATGGCGGCATTGGAGACCCGCAAAGAGCAGAAGAAATGGTTCCGCAAATACGAGAAGGAACTATTCAAAAAATACGAGAAAGATTTCCGCGGAATGTATGCCTCACAGGGACGGATGCTGATGCTTTTGCTCGACCGTGAGTGCGACCGCACCAGTTTCGAACTCATAGAGTTATACAAAAACCGCTTTGTGGCCAACTTCTGGCAGTTCATTGCCAAGCTTTTCAAGAACGATCTCAAAGAAGAATACGACGCCGAGGACAAGGACAAGATCACCGAACGCGTCATCAATCTTGTGATGGCAGGGCAGTTGTAGCCCGCTAAGAATCACGCCTCCGTCTTTTTTCCGAAGTTTCGGATCTGGAACCAGAGCATCACAGCTGCTGTCAGCGCCGCTATGGTGTCGGAGATAGGTATAGCCCACCATACTCCGTCCAAGGGCTCTGTCATCAGTCCTGGCATCACCAACAACAGCGGAATCAAATAAAGCACTTGGCGCGTGAGCGACAGGAAGATGGACTTGCCTGCCATACCTATTGAGGTAAACAGGTTGCCCGCTACCATCTGAAAGCCGATGATGAGCATCGTAGAACAGATGATACGCATCGGACGGATCGTGCCGGAGATCAGTACCTCGTCATGAGTGAAGACACGCGTCACCCAATCCGGAAAGAACTCCCCCAACACAAAGACTACCGCCATCACAGCCGTAGCATAGATACTCGTCAGGTAGAACGACCGCATTACACGGTCGTACTTCCTCGCGCCATAGTTATAACCGGCTATCGGTTGCATGCCTTGGTTCAGCCCCATGATAATCATCGCGAAAACGAAGGTAAGACGATTGATCACTCCATAAGAAGCAATGGCAAAGTCACCGCCGTAATGTTTCAACTGGTTATTGATGATGATCACCACCACACAATGGGCGATATTATACAGAAACGGCGCCATACCGATAGACAAGGCACGCTTGGTGATATGCTTGTCCAAGACCCATATGTCCTTGTGAAAGTGCACCAACTCCTCCTTGTCAAAGAACCGGGTGATCTGCCATACCACGGCTACAGCCTGACTGATAACCGTTGCCAAAGCGGCCCCGCGTACTCCCATCTCCAGCCAGAAGATGAAAATCGGATCGAGAATAATATTGATCGTTACAGCCACAATGGTAGCCGTCATGGAGAAACGGGGATGCCCCGCCGAACGAAGCATACTATTGAGACCGAAATAGATGTGCGTCAGAATATTGCCATAGAGAATAATCTCCATATACTCGTGCGCGTACGCCAGCGTGTCTTCGCTTGCGCCGAATGCCGTCAGAATAGGATCAAGCCATATAAGCCCCACTGCCATCACAACGGCCGACAGGATCACATTGAGTACAATAACATTACCCAAGACCATATTGGCTCGCTGGTAATCGCGTTCGCCCAGATAGATAGCCAAGAGTGACGAAGCCCCTACTCCCACCAGACTGCCGAATGCCGCACAGATGTCCATAAACGGCTTCGCTACCGTCAGGGCACCTAATGCCAAGGCTCCGCATCCATGACCGATATAAATACTATCGACAATATTATACAGCGAACTGGCTGTCATCGCAATGATGGCAGGCAAGGCGTACTTCCAAAGAAGCTTGTGTACGGGAGCTGTTCCAAATTCGGCTGTTCTGTTCATAAGAAGAGATATAAGATCTCAGTACATTATTTGGTTAGACGACTTACCATCTTATCAAACTCCAATGCTGCCGGATGTCCGTTCTGCAGAGCAACAGGAGTTCCATCATCGCCGCCTTCCCGAATCGACTGTACCAACGGAATTTGACCAAGGAGCGGTACTTGCAACTCCTCCGCCAAGGCCTTACCTCCGTCCTTACCGAAGATATAATACCTGTTTTGGGGCAATTCGGCAGGAGTGAACCACGCCATATTCTCTACCAGACCCAATATAGGTACATTCACTTTCTCGTTACGGAACATCTCCACGCCCTTGCGTGCATCTACGAGAGCCACCGGTTGAGGAGTGGTCACCACAATGACGCCTGTCAGTTGCAGCGCCGAAATAAGCGTCAGATGGATATCCGAAGTGCCGGGAGGCAGATCTATCAGAAAATAATCCAGTTCTCCCCAGTGGGCATCTTCTATCAACTGTTTGATGGCATTAGATGCCATCCCGCCACGCCAGATCACAGCTTGCGACGGGTCAACGAAGAATCCGATAGAAAGCATCTTGACATCATACTGCTCAATAGGCTCGATAAGCGTTCTGCCATCCACCTCTACCGATACAGGACGGCAGTCCTCACAGGCGAACATCTTGGGAATAGAAGGACCATGAATATCCGCATCCAAGAGACCTACCCTGTACCCCTGCTTGGCGAGCGCGACTGCCAGATTGGCAGTCACAGTCGATTTACCCACACCGCCTTTGCCGCTGTGGATAGCAATTATATGCTTGGCATTTACCTTGGGGCTGTCGGCCTTGGGCTTCTGGTTCTCGACCTTGAATTTAGGGTGTATATGCGCCGTGATATTCGGATCTATATAAGTCTGGAGAGCTACCTCCGAAGCTTTGAGAATGGATTTGAGGAAAGGGTCATTGTCTTTTTGGAAGATCAAGGAGAAACTAACCTCAAAACCGGATATGCGGATATCATCTTCAAGCATTCCGCTTTCGACGAGATCTTTTCCTGTACCGGGGTAGCGCACATTGCGCAAGGCATCTATAACTTGTTGCGGATACATAATAAATGCTATATATGTGTATGGATTACACCTTTTATGGTGTGTGTACTTATGTGCTTAAACAAAGAGCCCCTCATCGGAATGATGAAGGGCTCCGAAAGTGGCGGCTACCTACTCTCCCACAACGCAGTGCAGTACCATCGGCGATGCTGAGCTTAACGACCCTGTTCGGAATGGGAAGGGGTG